>Ga0209634_1000038_pt1 | contig 148477 bp, 202 predicted proteins | sample LinPmetageLP40_FD_184043 | JGI IMG/M metagenome (GOLD analysis project Ga0209634, IMG submission 184043) | Marine viral communities from the Pacific Ocean - LP-40 (SPAdes) (version 2) | ecosystem: Environmental > Aquatic > Marine > Oceanic | place: Pacific Ocean | collected 2010-08-26
TCTTTCTCTTTTGAGATTGTGATGTCTTTCTTATCAAATCCAGCTAATGCAAGTTCGATACTGAAGTTCTCTGCATCGTGTTTTACAATATTGTAAGGTGGATAGTTTGTATTAGTCGGTGACTGATTAGCCCTTTCTAATAGTTGAAGAGTTCTGTCGAACCCGATTGCGAATGGGAATGATTTCCCGAAATTGAAGACATCGAAGTCTCCGAGCTGTTTACTTGTCATAGTTTTCTCCTTTATTAAGCAAGTTATGTTATGTAACCTCTAATGAGCATTACAATGGTATTTATAACACCATATACCTATTATAAGGTCTTTTTCTGAAATTTCAAGCGGTTTTTTGTAATTTATGACATCTTTTTGATGCTTTGTTTTTGACACTGTTATTATTTAATACAACTATAGCCATAAGAGTATTGACATCTCTCATGTCTTCTTGTGTCATTACTGGTTGTTTCATTTCAAGAGTGACTACTGGATAAAGAATAAGAAACTTTCTTACACCCATTTTCATTACTGAGGGTCTTTCACCAAAGATAGGATTTGCTTCATAAACACAATCGTATTTGAGTCCTTTATATGTGGTATACATATCAAGGAATTGAAGTGTTATAAATGTAGTCCACTGAAAAGTGGATACTGGTTCATATAGTGTAAATTGTGACTTTCTCAGATTTACCTTTGACGAGAATTCTGTCGACTTCAGTGAATGTTCTAGCAGGACACTGGAGATATGTTTCTTCTGATAACAACAAGTCCACCCCATTATAATTTCTCGTTTGGCCTTCGAGTCTAGCACCAAGGTTGACGGCATCTCCAATGACGGAATAGTCAAATCTAAGTTCGCTACCCATGTTTCCGACAATACATTCTCCTGTGCTAATGCCAATACCGACATTGATAGGAGGGAGATTGAGAGGAGAAAGTTCTTCATTAAGTTCCTTGGTTGCAATTAATATTTCTTCTGCAGACTTTACTGCCAACTCGGCATGATTTGGACAATTGAGAGGAGCATTCCAGAAGGACATAATACAGTCCCCCATATACTTATCAATAGTTCCAGAATTATTTAGAATTATTTTAGTCTGAACATCTAAGAATCTATTAATTAAATTTACCAATCCCTCTGGGTCATCATTGTTCTTAAAAGTCTCGCTTATGGGAGTAAATCCACATATGTCCATGAACATGAAGGTCATCTCTCGCCTTTCACCACCTAGTCTCAATTTACTAGGGTCTTTTTGTAGTTCTTCAACCATGTCGGGAGATAAATATTTTTGGAACTGCTTCTTGATTTGTTGTTTTTCTTGGTATGTAATATAGTATTTGTTAAACGAGGCATGTCCAAATATCAACAAGGAGCTTACTGATGAAAAGAAAGTATCGAAAAGAACGAGTTGAGAAGTCCACAAATAATAACCCCCACCCAGCTGAAGTGCAACTAGTGTTAGACTCATTATCGCCGCAAGAACTGTGGAAAGTTTGTAGACCATCAACAATATCATTAAAAGACTTAACGCCAGAAGAACAATCTCGAGCTGTTCAAGATAGTAGGATTGTTGTATTCGAGTGTCTTGCAAGACGGTTTGGATTAGGTTCGCTTGCACTTCATGGGGATACATTACACCCATTGGGGTTGAAACTGGATTATTCAGACCTTCTGCAGTTAGACCCCATATCAGAATCTTATTATTAAGACCTGATTCAGGTAAGTCTACAGCAGAGATTCTCTGAAAGGTATTCCAGTATGAAATCATTACATCACCTGTAGGTGTTGTAGATATGGGTGGGTTTCTTCCCATTCTCACCCATTCTACACCTAGTTCAGGTGTGACTTTTAACTGATAAGATTTTTGGTCAAAGAATGCACGAAGAGTTTCTAGTGCAACTGAAGGATATACTTGTTCATTTGCATAGACTAATAGTGGTGCAGAACGAACTGTTCCGTCAAAGTTCGGTGTTCCCGTAATCGGTGGAGTCGAAGATGACACACCAACACCGTAAGTATTGTCTCTAAGTATGGGAATTGGTGATACTATCCCACTGTAATTCCATATAAAGTCTTTTGCCTCTGCACCACCTAGTGTGGAAGTTCCCACAAAAGGTGCAACTCCTGAATCTTTTTGTGGCGAAGGGGCAGAGGATAAAATTGAAAGTCTGTTTATTAATCCTTCGGCGAATAGTGCATCTTCGTTAGGGGTTCGGTCATTTTCACTAAACACCATACTAAAAACATGAGTATTACTATAATGAGAATCAAGCATAAGTTGACTGTAATTACCACGAGGTAAGGGATACTGACCAAGAGTCTCCAAAGTTTTCTCATCAATGTCGACCAAAACGATGTCGTTAACATAAAATTCTCCTTTTTGTTGATGCAGTGTATCAAACCATGACCACTGTATGTTCTCAACAATGTATGGTGACCATATCTTTAACCCTACTAGTAATGATATGCTTACTAGAACTGATTTCCAACTAAACATAGAATAAGTAGATTGCACCACCTATTAAAACTGTTGCTAGAATTATGCGAAATACTTTCATCCAAAATTTCTTTCTTTCACTTTTTCTGTAGTCATTGACCATATCAACGACTCTTTGTGGATAATAACTCATGAAAATTTCTTTTGTATTTTTTTATAGATGTAGTATATAGAGAGCCCATAAGTTGCAAGGACTGTCATTGTAAAACCAATGTAAACTAGTTCTATTGGTGTAAGGAAGAGAACTTGCCAAACAAAATCACCTGCAGCTTCGACATCTCCTAATTCAAGTTCTGATTCGAGTTCATCGTCCCACTCGATAGGCTGTGTACAAATCTGATTATCATCCATATGTGAACCACTCATTGTTGTGTTATCGATACTGAACAACCGCCAACTGTTTGACAATTCTGAGTAAGATTATAAGACTTATTACTAGTACCTTCTTGCAACAGATTAAATGTTGTTGGGTATGCACCAGTTAATGTTATTTGTGAAGTGTGGGCACCAGAACCTCTCTGCATAATACTTGTATCTGAACCTGAAGAAGAACCATAATAGTATGTGTGGTTGTATTTTGTTCCTGCACCTTCTTGCCACAATTCGTGGTCAACATTACTTGCATGTATGTCTAAGTTATGTGTATGAGAACCATTCTGATAGATATCAACATCATTACTATTACCCCTTATGTGCCTACCATATGTTGCACCATCATACTGTATTACTGCTTCGTTATTGCCTGTGCCATCGACATCACCACCCCAAGCTTTACCTGAACCCCAATATGAAACCCAAGAAATACTATTTCCTGAACCGTTTTGTTGAAAGTTAAATGTATTGTTTGCATGGTCAAAGGAGAAGTTTACTGTATTATCTGAACCTATTTGTGTGACATTAATATTTGCATTGTCTCCACCACCGACTTGTTCAATATGAACATGATTATCACCAGCGAAAACCATAGGGGTCAATAAGACCCCTAAAGTAAATTTCAATAATGATTTAGTTATATAATCCATAGTAATATCATCGTTAAGAAAACCCCTTTACTAAATGCCAACCAATACATATGGTAGTCATCAAGTCTAACAGACTTCTGAAACCCAACTAATTGGGATTCATGCCATTCACGGAGTTGTGATAACATATTTATCATACGACCTCCTCTTTTTGTGTTGTCGTAGTAGTATTTAGTTAACTTGGTTGATGTAAATGAAGATTTCATCTCCACCATTTACTGTTATAACACCTTCATAACTTGGTGTAATTGTGTTTAATTGTACTGATGCACCTGGTTGAAATGTTAAAGTTATCTTTCCTTCAACCTCTCTGTAAAATACAAGACCACCATCTTCAATAAAAACATTGTATTGTGAATCTTTATTCTTACCAAGTGAAGCACCTTTTATGTTAAAGTCTGAACTTCCACCCGAAGATGATTGTCTATCTCCCAAAGCCTTTGTGGTTTTAATTAGTTCTTCAACAACATCTAACATGTCTACTAAGAAGTCTGCATCTAAGAAGTCAATATCAATAGAACTATATCTTGCATCATAGTCTGGGTCATTTGCATAATCATCGTAGTCTTTTTCCAACTCATTGAACTCTAAGAAATCTACATCTAACATTCCTTGGTCTTCATTGTTATCATCTTGAGCTGCTTCTTGTACTGCCTCTGCAACTGCCGGTGGTGGTGCAACAATAAACATATTATCTATCTGATTAACTGATAGATTTGATATCGTCACAGGACTTGTTGGTGGACTATCTAAACTTGAAACCATTGTTGCCTGAAATGCCTTATCTAAGACTATTCGACCACCTTCATTTATGACTGTTATTTCTCCTGATGAATCACCAAATCTATCAGGAAGTAGAACTATCAAACTCCTTCCGAGTTCGTCAATGGTTGTTGTAAAATCTGTACCACGGATTGCTATTTGTGCCGTAGGTGTTCGTATGTCTATGTTAGACTTTTTAATTTTTTGACCATTTCCAGAAGCAAATCGTGCCGTGCCTTGCATCATTCTTAAAGACATCTTCGATAAACTTGGATTTGGGTCGTAGTATACTTCGTCTATGTATACTTGTGTGTGTTCTGTAAGTGCAAGTTCCTCATCATCAAGGAACTCAATAAGCATTCTGCCGTTGCCTGTTATTGCCTCATCATAGAGAACAATTCCTGTGCCAACATCATTACCTATTTCAGAATTGTTTCTAAGAACAGAACCAATTCCTGTGGATTCTACAATATCTCCAATGGAGTCTGCGTGAACAGACCCCATGAAGAGTAAACTACTAAGAATCAGTAGATGTGTCTTTCTGATTGATTTGTATAATTGAATTATCACTTGTGATGTCCAATGTTATCTCACCTTTACAAGTAGAAATACCTGTTGGGCATGTTCCACTTAACTGATTGATGTCTACATCTGCAGAATCACCATTCAATTCAAAAGTAATATTGTGATAGGCACCATCTTTCTGTAATGTGTTGATGTTATTTGAACCACCTGTGATGTCAAAGTTCCATGTGACATCATCTGATTCTACATCTACATCAAATACATTTGAGTTTCCTATTACAATTAAATCAAAGTCTAACCTCTCTGCTTGAGCAACTGAACCTTGGTCAAAGTTCATATTATTAGAATCACCAGTTATATCTACCAACATATTGGAAGAATCTGATGAACCAGATGAACCAATTAACCAATCAAACACATTACTATCACCGTTAAATTCTAGTGTGTATGATGATGAATCGGCAATCAATGTTCCATAAAGTAAGTTCTCGTTACCTAACTGGTCGATGTTAAAAACCAACGAAGTACCTGTGATAGGCATGGCAGCTGAACTACTTGAAAAGTCATTCAGTCCCATTTTGTTACCATAACCGACTTGGTCGACATATAATCTTAATGTATCACCAACTTGTGTTATGTTAATTTCGTTGTCATCGTCTGCAGCTGCAAACAGAAAAGGTACAGTCAAAAATAAACTTAGCGCTAATATTATTTTTTTCATTTTTCTTTTCCTTCTATTTCCCAAAAACCTCTATCGTGTCCTTGGTTTATTAATTCGAACACTGCCGCTTCAACTGCAGACCGTGTCGCGTATGTCACACTCTCATTATTTCCCACTCCGTCCTCGAATTCGATGAGTTGTGTTCCTTGTTCTATAAATCGGAATACATCACCTCCTCCACCATAAGAAAGGATAGTCTTTCTTGTTTGGACATTCAATAATACTTCACCAGTTAGAACTGATACTGCTCGTAATGAAACAGTCACAGCATCCTTTCTATACATCCTACTAACACCAACTCCAAGAGTTCTGGCACCTCGGCCACCACTCTCTAAATTGGTATCATACCCAATAATTCCACCCTCGATAATCATTCCTGCAAATAAAAGTGGTGCAACACCTGGAGAATCTTCTCCTTTTTTCTTTGCAATATCATCTCTGGCAGACCTAATAATTTGTCTCTCTCTAACAAGGTGGTCTAAACCTTGTCTTTCAACCACTCTAAACCATGTGTCTCCACCAGCAGTCTTTAATGCATCAATTAATAACTCAGTTCCACCTTGTGAGACTGCAGTTGAAAATGATGCAAGGTTATCAACTGCCTTTCTTTGTCCTGTTTTGTCTGAAAAATTATAGACTGCAACTACTGGTTTATTTTTTGCAGGTGGTAATTTAAGTAGTTCTATATAACTTGGAAGTTTAACTGCTTCTGGTTCATCAACACAAATGAAAGGCATTGCTCTCTCAAAAGTTCTACCCATTGCTCTGGCATAGTTAACCAAATCATGGTCGTATTCATCACCCCATGTTTCTGGATTACACTCTTGTGGTTCGTTTGAAAATCTAGGAACCGATGCGCAAGAGGTAAGTATTATTGCTAAACTAACCGCCGTCAGTAGTCGAACCGTCACCTGTATCACTCCCGAAGTTACCACTTCCAATTGGTATCTCTAAAATTGTTTCTGTTCCGTCACTATCAATTATTGTCATTCTAATAAATTCTGTTCCATCTAAATTTGTTATAACTTCATATGTGACTGTTGAACCTTCTAATACGAATGAACCGAATCTAACTGGATTATCGTTGTTGAACATATTTTCAACCAACTGTTTTGCCATTTGGGCATAGATTCTCGATTCTAAATTTCTAATAAATTTTGCTAAGGTTGTATTGTTCTCTTCTCTCTCGGCTGCTTTTCTTGCCGCTTCTAGTGCCTCTTCAATTGCCTTTTTTCTGGAGAACTCTTGGTTTTCCACGGTCAAATAATGAGATGCAGTTCCTACTCCTGAGAAACTAGGATTTTTAAACTTATGTACTATCTCTGTTGCAGATAGTGAAAATGATAATAGAAGTGCGATGAAACACATAGGTAAAATTATTTTCATTTTTCCTTTCTCCTTTTCTTTTCGTTTTCTTTATATTCTAAGACCACATCAACCTTTTGTTGAAGTCTTATAAGGTCTTGGTCTAACATACGCACTTGGTCAATTAATCTAATCAATGCCATATGTTGTTTTTCAATTTCAGGTTCTAGTTCGTTACCTACAAACCACCAGATGTAGTATATAAAATAACCTAGACCAACCATCATTACGATTGGGAATCCGTATTCGGATATTAATTGGGCAACTTCGGACATTAATCCCTCCGTGCGTCAATCTTATCGTCTTCTATAAAGTTCTCTGCTCTGGCAATTCTCTCTATATCGGGTCTTAGTTCTAACGCTGAACTTACTAACATGTCTATCTTAATCATTTCGTTAGACATTGTTCTTGCACGATTTTCTAGTGACTTACAGAACATGGTTAATGTTTTTATATCGTCTACAACACCTTCTAGTATCTGTTTTATAACAGTGAATATAAAGAAACCCATTACTATACTTCCAGCAATAGGGGCACCAACTTCACTTATTAATCCAAAGATATCTTCCATGCCATTATTTATACTTTTTGATTTCTCTTGGCGAAAAAAAAGGGCACCTTTCAGTACCCTTTAGTGACTTAGAAGTCTATTTTATTTCATTTGAGAATGAATAGATTTTATCACTTCTGCTTTTGAACCCGAAACTTTTACCTTTAGGTTTTCCTTATCTGCAAGTTGAATCAACTGAACTTTAGTTAGTTTCTTTAACTCCGATTGTGAAGGAACTTTCTTTGCAGGTTTCTTTGCAACTGGTTTTACAGGTGTATCATTTGTAGACTTAGCTAAAAAATGATATGCTAGTAAAAGACCCACGATGCCTAGTATTACATATTCCATAATTATACCTCTTGTTTATGTATACTTATTTATCCAACAAAGGATTCTTATCCTTGGCCTTGCCTACTGCTAGTGCAAGAACTTCCAGATACTTGTATACTTTTGCCCAAAGTTTATCGTCTGCTGGTGTTGGTGTCAAAGCGACAATAACACTACAGATAGAGATAACCACTGGTATTACCATTAATATATTCCAAATTCCCATAATAAAGTTTGCGATTGCTGTTAGCATAATCCGCCTCCTTATTTGATTTAATCAGGTTTATTTAGGTTTTATTACTACCGATTGAGTATTTTGTTGTTAATTTCCATTGCACTTTCTCTTTGAAAGGTATGATTTTAACTTGTGAAAGTGGTGCAGTTGGTTCTTTTATCTTATCATTATCTATAACTTTGATAAGACTCCACTGTTGTAATAGATTACAGATAGTATTTCTTCTGCCAATATCATTTTCATCTATGTTGGTTGATTTACCGTCAAGAGCAAACAGTTCTTTGAAATGTACAATGTAATACTTGCCTCTCTTATGTAAGATATGACATGATTGAAAAAGTTCTTGGTCTCTGCGAGATGCAACACCAATTCTGGAAAGTGTTTCTCGGATTTTGAGAAAATCGTCCTCTTTCTCAAAGGAGATTTCTACTAATTTTTCTACTAAAGGGTCTATTTCATTCATTATTTTTACCACCAAGTCGCATTCTATTCTTCAACTCACGATACTGTTTATCAGATAAGAGGGATGCATAATCTTTTGCTTCTCTCGTTGATATCTTATAATACTGTTTAATTACATCGAGTTTCTTAGAGACATATGGTTTACTCCATTTGGAGAACCTTTGTCTTCTTCTTAGGGTATTTAGAAAAAATACATATTGAAGACGACCCTCAGTCGAATGCCTGATGTTCATTTCGTTTGTCAAGAAGATGCAATCTTCATGGTAAGATAATGATTTATTTATTAGGAACGGTTGATATGATTTCTCTTCGATATCATCAACCATGATATCTTTTTTGTCGTAAGAGACCGACTTGACAAAATCAAATGGATTGCGTTTTGTCATTGTTTAAGTGTGCTTTATAAAGGAATCTATTAGGTCTTGGCCAGTCAATTGTACACCCATGATAATAACTTGGTCATTATCTAAAGTTCTTCTGATTGAACCATCATTGAATTCGATATCAACAACATTTCTAGTTCCTTCTGCAGTGTCTTCTGGTCTATCATCGTACCAAATACTATCTAAGGAGTGTGCATGAATTTGTCTAACGCCTTTAGCCCATATTTCTGCTTCTATTTTATTTCGTTGTTCTTCAACTCTTGAATCATATTGTGTCATTTATTTCTCCCTTTTAAAAACTGTTTATCTGCATTTCGTTGTAATGATTTTTCTACTTGATAATCTAACCATCTAAAAAACCATTGTCTTAACTTTCCCATTATGCCTCTTTGTTTGGATTCCACATTACTAAGTTCTTAGTTCTTAGTCTGTTTGCAACAATAGTATATCTGTTTTGTTCGTCTTTCCATTCTTTTAACCATTTGTGTCCGTCTCTCTCTGCATCTATAAAGATTGCATTAGTGAATGCCATTGGTAATAGTATTGCAACATGAATGATTATACTTATTAAAGTATTGTAGTTAAACATACCTAGATAGTTTGCAGCTAGAAATCCAAAGAACACCGACCATATAGTAAACAACACTAACATAAAGTAAGTTTGTAAACTTGGGTCAGGTATATACTTTAATGGATTGTATCTGACATCCATAACTCTTCTCCACCCATTCACAAGACTCATTACAGTTCTTCTAAATAAACTAGGTTTTTTCATCATTGGTTCTATTTTACTCATTTCATTCTCCTGTGTGATTTCTCACAAACTCTTTTACCACATGAAGACCAACTGATGCCCATGTAATTACTATTAAACTCCATACTAATAACTCAATCACTTAAACTGACACTCTGACATAATCTCGGTGAGACATGCAACAAAGTTTATCTCTGAATCCATTGAGAATGCAGATTTGTATTGATAGTCTGCAATGATTAAAACACATGCAGGTATGGAACTAGGTTCTAATTTAGATTCAAGTGCATTGAAAACTTTTCTGTAAAGTGTATTGAAATCATTATCAGAATTCTGACCGACCCATTTTCTCATGTCTGACCATTTCTTATCTTTAAGCATGTTGATTAGTGGTGTAAGTTTCTCTTCTGATAATGTAGATAATAATCCACTATCGATAATACCACTTGCACCATATCTCTGAATTTCATTTAGACATCTTCTGAAGTCTGGAAAGAATTTCATAATAAGTTCTGCAAGGACTTTATTGTCTGCTTGAATACCTTCTGCATCACAAATCTCGTTGCATCTTTTCATCATTTGTTGTGCAAGGACTGGTTTGTCTGAAGGTTTGATTAAGAAATCAATTACTGTTGTTCGTGAATGTAAAGGTGGAATAATCCTGTTCTTGTAATTACAAGTAAAGATAAATCTACAATTAGATGAGAACTCTTCTATAAAGTTTCTCAATGCAGGTTGCACTGAATCAGCAGATATGTAATCTGCCTCATCTAGTATCACAACTTTAGGTCCACCTGAAAGTGATACTGTTGATGCAAAGTTTTTGATTTTAGTCCTGAGTGTATCAATCAATCTGCCTTCGTCTGAACCGTTTATAACAATGAAGTCTGCACCAAGTTCATTACATAATGCCTTTGCAATGGTTGTTTTACCACAACCTGCAGAACCACATAACATAAGATTTGGTATTTGTTCTTGTTTAACAAACTCTCTGAAAGTAGATTTGATTGATTCAGGAAGAATCGTGTCCTCAATATTTTGAGGACGATATTTTTCTACAAATAAAAATTCTTGATTCATAATTAGATGTTAAAACCCCTCCGAATTAACCGTTGTAAGAACTCCTAGCTGATGAGACATCTTACATCCCGAGTATAGAGCTGAGACTAATTTAACCCTATTCACACTATTATATATATGTCTATTGACCATATTTTGAATCAGGTTCAAGTGCAATAAAGTATTCTAACTCTATATCTTTGTTATTGAAATGAGAAATACCTTTAGAAGATACTGAAACTGCATAGTTTCCTTCTAATACTTTCAGATTATCAATCTTGAAATTGAAAGTAAAGGGTGTTCCGTCACCTGTGCCTACAGTTCTACTGAATGAATTAGATGTTGTATTCTTTTTATCAGTCACTAACAATGTCATTGTAGTTCCGTCTGATTTAAGAATCAAATCATTCACTCCTAGAACACTAGCAGCTTTGTTTAAATCATTTAGAAGTGACGATGAAACATCAAAAGATACTTCTGCATCTGGCATTGTTATCATCTTTTCTGGTGTTGTTACCATTCCTTCACTTGCGTAGAAGTATGCCAATGCAGAATTTGTATCTGAGATTGTCACACTTGCATCACCGAATTGAAAGTCTGCATCTTCTAATAGAGAAGTCGCACCTAAGAATTCAGGTAGATTATAGATTGAGAAATCCTGTGGGAATTCTTCTTCTATTGTTGCAACTGCCAGAATGTTTTTCATATTTGAAATTGTCTGCAGTTGTTTTCCACTGGTAACTTTAATACCAGAATTTATTGTTGAGAAATTCTTTAGAACATCCCTCGTATCATTACTTATTTTCATCACTTGTTAGCCTCCTTATTTGCTTTGTCGTGAACATGTAGCATGAACAAAGCATAATGTAAAACCTTCAACAGGTCTGCTCTATTCTTCCCACCTTTTTTACCATATCGTTGTGCATATTTCATTATGTTTCCGATACAGAACCCCTCACCATGTCCAGAATCTATAATAAACTCTGTAGATTGGTATTTGTTAAGAGAGTAATGTTGGTCATAAGTCTTATCGATATAAGAGGCAAGTTCCTTTAGAGAACTGTCCTCGTTATATTTGTAGTCGATTGTAGTCTTTTTACCAAACATATTAATCATTATACTCTGAAGTCTCTGATTCGTCAATGGGGTTTTCCTCAGTTAGAGAAACACCCTCATCAATTTTAGTGTAGAGGTCAAGAATAGACATTCTAGTCTCTTCATCAAACCTTGAAATACACATTTCAATAGACTTCATTCTATCACCAAACATTCTGAATGCATTGACAATGTGAACAAGTCTTCTTGTTGTGATAACATCATCGATAGCACCCTCGTAGAAAGTTTTTCTGATAATGTCTGCCCAATCTACCAACTTGGTAGTGAACTCTGAATCAACTGCACCAGTTAGTTCCATTTCTTTTTCAAGAATTTTCTTCTCAACTGACACTGGTGGATATTCTTGTTGCATAGTGATTGCAAATCTTTCTAACATTGCCTCATTCATGATTTGAGTTCCGATGAACTTGCCATCTTCTGAACCTTGACCTTTAGTATTTGCAGTTGCAAGAACTGTGAAACCTGGTGCAGGTGTTACCCACTCACCAGTTTTCTTGATTAGGTAACCTTTACCTTCAAGAACTGATTGTAGACACATCAACTTGTTTGAACCAAGGTCAACTTCATCTAATAGAAGAACTGAACCTTTTCTCATTGCTTTGACAACCGGACCTTCTCTGAAGGAAATGTTGCCATTAACAAGTGTGTGACCACCCATTAAATCATCTTCATCAGTTTCAATGGTCACATTGACTCTGAAAAGTTCCCTCTTTAAAGAGGCACATACTTGTTCAATCATTAATGTTTTACCATTACCTGAAAGACCAGTCACAAATACTGGAAAGAATATTCCAGATTTGATTATGTTTTTGACATCTTTAAAATGTCCGAAAGGGACATAATTAGTCATTTTCTCTGGAACAATTTTGACATTGTCTTCGAGTATATTAACCGTCTCTGATTGAGCTGCAACAGGCATGTTGCTAACTGGCATAGATGCCATTGGCATGACAGGTTGTGGTTTCACTGGCATTGGAATGACATTGGTCATTAATGCAGATAAATCAAATACCGATGCATCAGAATTTCTGAATGGGTATTTGGTTGATTTGACCCAATATGGGACAGCACCAACATTCTCTAAATCTTCTTTAGAAAATGCAGTTTGGTCTGGATAGACCGATTGTAAAGTCGCGATAAACTCTTGTCTATCAGGACTCATTCTGAAATCTTTACCATTTACTGATACAGATTCCGTCATAGTTGAATAACTCATATAGTCTCCTTTTCTTTGTTATTATTTCTCATCATTTGGATATGGTATCAAAAAGTGATACGCATTGGCAACCGCCTACTCGCATATTCTTAGAATCCTCTCTAAGTCTTTTTCAATTGATATCATACCTTTTACTTTTTTAGAGTATGTTTCCATTTCTCCGTTGTTAACCCAAAATCTGAATGCTTTGCATTCTACCTTTTCTTCGGCACATTGTTTAAATCTTGGACAATTAAACTTGACGCAAGGACTTGGTCCTACATCCATAACTGCATCTGCAAATTTGGAATACGATGCATCGTAATTGTGGTAATATGCCTGGTCTACTTGTAATGGTTCTCTCATTATGCTATCTCCTTGATAAATTCATTTGTTAAAAATCTTGATGTTGTTTTAGACTTTTGGTTTTTCTTAAAGGCACTTGTTAGTTTACCTTTCTTCGCACCGACCAAGTCTTCATTAAGTTCGTCTTCACCAGAAACAACTAAAGTAGTTGAACCAGTGGTGAATAATTTTCCGTACCCTTTGGTTTCCCAAACAGTACCAGTTTTTCTAGTTTGTAACCAAGCAGAATTATCTGAATAATCCATCTGCTGTCCTATAGAATCCATGAGTTGCATGAAGTCTTGTTTTCTGCCACAAACAAAGTAGCCAGTTGTTATAACTCCTGTCTCTGATTTCAACCACTCTAAAAGATTGGTAGTTTTTTCAAAGTCACTTCTTCCGTATCTGTCTTCTTCATAGTCATAAACTTTTCCAGAATATGGGTCAACTAGTTTTCTTTTCTTAGTAGTTCTCCAAGAATCTTCATCACCAACTTGTTCTTCAATTTGTTTGTTTTCTGCTTCATCAGGATAAAGAATGTCTGCTCTATGACTGTAACCATCGGTGACAATCGTTAGAATTGATTTCTCGATTCCGTATGCAGTGTTGAACTCTGGAATTAATTTTCTCATACCAACTAAACATTGGTCAAGAGGAGTACCACCTAAACCATATCCGTTTGGGTGATTGTATCTTGTGTTCCAGTAGTAACCATTTGGGTCAATATACTCAATACCTTCAAACCACTCGTTGAATGCTTTTGCTTTGTCTTGAAAATTTCTTTGATGATAACTTCCGACATTATCAGTATAGAATTCATTATAAAGACCACCAAGTATTGTCAATGCATCTAAGTATTCTTTTGATTTCATTTCGTTAGAGAATATTTCTACAAGTCTGATATTACCTTCTTCTCTGTCCCACCCATATCTTGAATTGTGCATGATTTGGTCGGTGAATAAGTATACTCTGAAAGGTATCTCAACCTTCTTACAGAACATTGCAAGAATCAAAGCTTGTTCTAATAAATCCATAACTTCACCAGAAATAGAACCAGACCAATCAAGTAGAACTTGAACACCATGATTCTTTCCGTCTGGAAGATATGTCATTCTTTTGAAAACATCATCAACAATCTGATACTTAGCAAGTCTATTCATATCTAACTTACCAGTTTTACCAGTGAAGGCATGTGCTTGAGCAAGAGCAGCTTGTTTCATTTCAAACTCTTTTGCCATATGCATAACTATTCTTTTGTTTTTATCAACCAGATTCCTAGAAGTTCTCTCTGCCATTTTTTGAGTCTTAGAATTATCAACATCATCAAAATCTGTTCCTAATGCTTCACCCTTTTTGTCTTTACCTTCGAAGAAGTTTTTCCAATCTTGTCTAACTCTCTTATAAGGATAAACAATATCTGTAATCTCTTTTGATTTCATTTTCTCTTTAAGATTAATATGAGTCATAATCACATTACTATCTGAAATGAATTGTTCTTCATTGTTATGTGCATTGTGTTCAGTGATAGACTCTCTAGCACCATCTTTTGAATCGTAATTCTCTGCATCATAACCATGACCACCTTTTTTACCAGTGTCTTTTCTTTCGTCTGACTCTTCTTCTTCACCTTCTTCTTCACCAGAATCTTCAGTGTCGTCTACATCTGGAAGATTGTCTTCGTCTGAATCTTCTTCAGAGTCCTCATAATCATCATCGTATGAATCTGAACCATCTTCGAAGTCTTCATCGTTTTGATTTTCTTCTTCTTCATCTGACTCGTCTTCATCACCTACATCAAACATTTGAGGAACCATTTTTTCATCTTCATCAGTTCTTGTTTCGTTTTCTTTAGACCATTCGTAAATTGCAGTGGCACATTCTTCGACTTCTTCCCAAGTCTGACAAGACATTGCCCAATCTAAAAATTCTTGTTCCTTTTCAGTAAGTTTGATGTTGACTCTCTGACCACATTTAGTAATCAAATTGATTTTATCAATCAGTGAAGTTTCTTGTATGTTTCTTGTATTAACACCGAAGAAATCGATGTCCATTAATTCGTTGTATGCTTTAAAGAATGATTTTCTAAGACCAGGATAAGTCTCTTTAATCATTCTCTCAATTCTGACATCTTCAACAACATTCAAATACCCTTTAAGAGTTTTGTTTTTTGTCACTGCAGAATGAACACCTTCATAAGGTGTATTCAATGCATGTGAAACTTCGTGACCCATAAACAAGTCATAAAGTTCTGGTGAAATGTCTTCTTTAAGAATAGGACAACAAAGTATTCTATTCTTCAAATCGAAGTATGCAGTAGGAACTTTCCTATGCACGATTGTTAAGTTTTCCTTTGCAAGTAATTTTGCAAGGTTGTCTTTTTGTATTAGTAGTTTCTCAGTCATAAGGTAATGGTATCAAAAAGTGCGTGGCAATGTCAACGCTTGAGTTGAATAAATTTTCTCCTTGATTTGGAGAACTGTTTCATAGGTGATTTGAAGATGATTTCTTCTTTAGTTCCTGTCTTAATATAACCAACTAGATGTCCAGCATCATTGACCATATATGTGTGATTGGATATTTCCCAATCTGTAATCTCTTTAAGATATTTCATTATACTATTACCTTTTGTAAATCGTTAACCCAATATCCTGAACAACCGATTGCAGAATTATCACAACCTTGTCCTTCGAAAAACCACTCTATATTAATACCTTTAAATGTTTTATAAGGTAAGATATAAGTCTCGTAAGCAACCTCTTTACATGTATTATATGCTCTTACTAGTATGTCGGTATCATTGACTTCTTTAACATATCCTTCGAATGTCATACCACTAGTTGTGAACTTGATGCCATCATCTAGGCCTACTAAATCTTTTACATCTGTTATTCTCATTATGACTGACTCCTTAATAGTGCAGCTGCATATTCCGTCATGGACATACCCTCGGCACCAGTATATTTTGACATCAGTTTGATGTTTTCTGCGTTCAGTTTTGAACAGATTTCTTGAATAGTCATATTATCTCCTTTCTTCATTATGGAATAAGGATAACAAAAAGCGTACAGCATTGGCAACGCTCAGGTCGGAGAAATATTAGATTAGATTAGAAGTCGAATTGAGTCTGACTGGTATCGTCTGTTTGAAGGTCGGTAAGTATGTTTTCTGGTTTACCAGTGTACCATTGTGCTATAGTATATCGGCTGTTCCGTCTCACTGGAGACACTCCATGAAGCGTGGAGACACCACGGAAGATAACTGACTGACCTTGTTTAGGGGTATGTTTGAATGATTCCTCATACCATGATTCGGCATGCTCTGGAAACCATGTTTCACCACCATTATAGTTAGTATTCAGGTAGGTTATACTAGTCCATTCACGATTTGGGTTGTCTTTTATGTTAAAACTTGCACGATTATTATCTAAATCTTCTTGTAATTCATCGGTTGGGTCTTCAATTTCGTATGTAGAATAGGTATCTACATGTGGATGTTGTTGTCCACCTATTGGCCATTCTGCAATTAATGACATTTCTGGATACATTGGTTTCTGTAAATGACCAACCAACCATGAAATATTATCGTAAGTCATACGATTAAAGAGTTTTCTTACATCATTATTTAAAATGGTGTGTCTTGTTATTGCTTGATAATCGAATGTCGAACCTACAGAACATAGGTCTTTATGATTTTTGAACCAGTCTATCAGAAACCAACACTCATCTTGTGTAAAACTATCTACAAGATAAATCTCAGGCTGATACTGCTTGGTCTCCTTTTGATTCACTTGATTCATTATTTTCTTTTTCCTGTTGTGCTTCTTGTAAAGCACGAGCAAATGCTTGTCTCTGTTCGTATTGTAATCTTTTTTGTGCTTCTTTAGGTCTGGACTTCAATGCCCTCTCTAATTTTAAACGAGACGCTCTTTGTAAGAAGAGTATACCATTTAAGTGGTCTATCTCATGTTGAACACATCTTGAACCTATTCCGTCAAGTGTAGTTATGTGTTCCTTTCCTTCTGCATCTTGGTATTTCATTTCAACAACTTTGCTTCTTTTAATCATTAAGTAAATATCTGGAAATGATAAACACCCCTCTTTAAGTAGGTCTGTTTCTTGTGATACTTTTGTTAATTCTGGATTGAAGAATGCCTGTGTGCCTTCTTGTGTTCTCATTACGAACATTCTGTATGGAAGTCCAACCTGATTTGCAGACAATCCTAACCCACCGAATTTATCCATTGCTTCAGACATATTCTTTTCAATTTCTTTTGGGTCTTCTCGTGGATTTTCAAAATCAAAAATCTCTGGTGGTTGTCTTAATACTTTACTTGCTTCTTCTACTAATTCATACATAATTATAAACTCACATTCACTGGAACATTATTAACATGACTAACTTGTAGTCCTAAAAAATTCATCAATGATTCGAACATCTTTTTGCCCATACTTGCAATTTTATTTAATGCTTTAGTAATAGACTGCATTACTTTCTTAATCATATTCTGAAACTTTTTCCAAACTTTGGGACCTAAATCTTTTGCCCAATTGCCGGCTCTTTTAATCATATCAAATGCTCCCTCTTCTAAGAAGTCTTCTGTAAGAAGAGTATTGAATTCGTCAATACCATTTATCTCGTTTAATACTAATGTCTGTAAATTTTCTATACCGTTTTCTTTGAGTGATAATCTCATAGCAGAATAGGCTGCTGAATTACCACCACCCTTTTTGAATGCAACATAAGGTCTTACTGAACTTGCATACTTTTTAATTATACTATCGTTAATAGATGTTATTGGTTCTACTTGAACTGACATGTCACTAATTGAAAACTTGCCTAGTAGATTTGCTGAGGCAGGTCCACCCTCAAACTTAACAAGACCTGTTGAGGCCTCTAATATAACATTGAGTGAGAATAACTTGTTCGCGGCACTATCATTATTAATGTATGATGATAATAGGTTAGATAACTCTTTGTTGTCTGCATCTTTCTTTTGAAAGTCCACGATTGATTCATCTGATTCACCGTCTCGTATTCTATCGTTTAATGAGGTGACTGTTTCTTTGGTTATTAACTTAGACATTCCTTCTTCCATTGCCTTAGTTAGACCCTTTGCAAAGGGTTTATGTTGACCCATTTGTGATAAGGCAGCGTTTACAGTTGCAATTGCCTCACCTTTTGAACCTGACATCAACTGAGAACCACCCTCTTTTTTAAGTGATATCTTTTCTTTAAAGGATGAACCTGCAATATCTGTTTTCGGTGTTTTGTTTGAAGCACCTGCATCAGTATAAATGTTCGATAGACTTACGGATATTCCACCTTTTCCTGTTGAGACCAATCTTTTTTCTGATAGTTCTTTATTGAAGTTCTTTGCAATATCTTTTGCCTTATCTAAATGTAATGCAAATCGTTCTGCAGTTTGTATAACTCCACTTTCATTTTTTTGTTTGTTCAGTTTATTGTATTCAAAGATGATAAGTTCTTCCCACTGAGCACCATTTGGTGTATCACCACTTTCTTTTACATGGTTGAAGTGTTTCATTTTGTATGATGTAGAACCTTTAATATGAAAGGTCTTGCCGTTGCACTCTAACCATTTCTCAAATTCACCTTCTTCTTTTCCTATAAAGATGCTGTTGTTGTTTGGTCTTACTATAGTAAAGATATCTCCGAACTTGAATCCTTCTGAATCCATTTCTTTGATTTCACCCTTATACAGAAACTTATGACCAATAACATAATCTGGTTTTAAGATAGATGCTTCCATAAGTTTAGGTGCAGTTAAATCTAACTTGATATCGTCTAGTTTTGGTGATGTATATTGTTGAAAGGATTTCATATAACTATTTATATTATCCGGCAAGTCTGGAGAAGTTCTTATGTTTTTCGAATCTCAATACAGTTTCGAACTTGTCGTATAATGCATCTCCTTTATGTGATATAATGAAACAGTTTGTTTTCTCTGTAAGAGTTCCTAATAACTTAAAGAAATCATCGGTACCTTGTGAGTCTAAAGAGCTGTCAAATACCTCATCTAATACTAGTAAGTTAGTGTTCACACTGTTCTTCATTCTAGCAACACTTCTCCATGTGAATAACAATGCAAGGTCAATTCTCATCTTCTCACCTTGTGAAAAGTTATCATACTTGAATTCGTCTCTGAATCTGGACTTAATAGTCTCTTCGAATGCCTCATTCAATTCAAACCCCACATAGAATTCTAATTGTGCAAGATACTTATTAATAAGTTTGTTCATAATAGGAACATACTGTTTAATAATCTTCTGTTTAACACCTTGGTCTCTTAATAACATTGATGCAATATCATAGTAATGTTCTTTCTCAACCATAGATTCTTTTTTAGAGTGTAGTATGTTTAACTTCTCTTCAGTATCATCTATTTTGTCCTGAACTGAGTCTGTTGCCTGTTGTTCATTCTGCAGTTCTTCAATCTCTTTATTAATCTTTTGAATGTATTTCTGATTAGATGTAATCTCTGCCTGAAGTAAACCAATTTCTTTTTGAACTGTTGTTATTTCGTCTTGGACTCCGTTGATTCTTTGGATTTCGTTATTGAGCTCGGTGACTTGTTCATCCAATGTTGACACTGCCGTCTTAATCTCAGAGATTTTTGTCTGTTTATCCTTAATATGTTTTTTCTTGTGTTCATGGTCTAAACCTTGTTTACATGTTGGGCAATTGTCGTTCTCTTCATAGAATTCAATGTCTTTAAGTGCTTTTCTTCTAGCGTCTTCAAGTTTAGATTCCATGTCGACAACTTGTTTGAGTCGAGTCTCAGTCGTGTCTTTATCATCGATTGAGGATTTTTTCTCCACCACATTTTCCGTCTTTTCATCTATCTCTCCTAAAAGTTTTGAAATATTTGTTTCTGTTTCATCAACATTGTGTTGAAACTTTTCAAGTTTTTCATTACGATTTTCACGGAGTGCATTCTGTTGTTCATTGAGGCCTGATATTCTCTCTTCTAATAAGTCAACCTCATGTACAGTATCTTTCAATTCAACTTTATGACTTGCAATCTTCTTACGAAGAATCTCCATCATGGTTGAAAAGATTGATATGTCTAGTAAGTCTTCTACCAACTTTCTTCTATGCAAGGCTTTTAATTGCATGAAAGGTGTGAAGTTAGCAGAACCAAGAATTGCAACCTGTGTGAAAGAACGATAACTCATTTTGAGTATGTTCTTTTCTAGGTGTTCTTGATAGTCTTTAACGGTTGCATCTTGATTAATAAAAGTGTCATTAAGATACAGTTCAAATTTGTTTGGTTTGGCACCACGAATAACTTTATAGTTTCTTTTACCAATTGAGAATTCTAACTCAACTAATAAGTCTCTACCATTTAAAGTGTTTACTAGTAATTCCTTTTTAAGATTTCTGAACCCTTTACCATATAATGCAAAACATAATGCATCTAACAATGTGGATTTACCTGCACCATTCTCACCGAGAATTAGTGTTGTGTCTGTTGCGTCTAACTGTATTTCGGTGAATGTATTACCGGATGATAATAGATTTTTGTATTTAATATTTCTAAATGTTATCATAAGAAGGAGTGTTCATCAAGTGCTTCATTATACAACGATTGCATGATATCGTTAAGGGGTTTTTTCTTTCCTTGTATGTCTAATGAATCAACATACTTTGAAAGTATAGTAAGTGTGTCTTCAACATCTTCTATATCATCATCTTCAAAAAAGTCCATATGCTTATTATCATCAACAACAGAAACATGAAGAGGTGATTCAGCATGAATCTTATCAAGAAATGTATCAAACCAATAGGGATTATCTTTATTGACAACAATAACTTTAGTAAACTTACCTGCATACTGACTGTAATCTGCATTAGCAATAGTCTCAAACGATTCATTTGTATCATCGTAAAAAGCCTTTTCAAATAGTGTTAGTGGATTTAGAATTGGTGATAGTTCTTGTGTATCAGTATCAAATATATGAAAATACTTTGGGTCTCCATAATCTGACCAAGTAAATTGCATCTGACTTCCTAGATATCTGATATTTGCAAACTCTGATTTCTGATGAAAATGACCTGATAAAACCTTTTCGAATCTATTAACATAAGAATGGTCAAATCCATGTTGACATGTCATGCCTGGCATCATCAATGCACCTTCAAATTCAAAGTGACCCATACACCAACTTGCTTCTGCAGTTCTTAAAAAGTCTACAGTGTCGGCATAGTTTTCGGGATTAATCCAAGGTACCATTGCAATATTAAAACCATCGTATTCATTAACACAAGGTTCTGTAATCACATTAATGTTCGCCTCATTGAATAGTAATAGTTGTGGTGCATTAACATCATTTGTTGACTTATAATAAGTGTCATGATTACCTATGATTAAGTCCATAGAAATATCATTCTTTATTAAAGGTTCAATAAAGTGTTCTCTGTTTGCTTTTAGAGTTGCAAAGTTCACATACTTTCTTCTATCGAAGTAATCACCTAAGTGAATAATGTGGTCTATGTTGTGTTCTTTTAGATATGGGAAGAAGATTTCTTCATAGAAACGACCTTGATATTTGGCCATTGCTTCCATATCACCTCGGACACCTGCATGAGTGTCATTCAGTAATGCTATTTTCATTCAGTAAAGTTTTCTAAGTTTTTCTTTTTAACTACAGTCTTTCTTTTAGACTTGCGTGGATTATATTCAACACGATTCATATTCTCTTGCATCCATTCTACATTCGTGTTAGATAAACTTGGGTCATGTTGACCATCAATTGTTTCAAAAGAGTCCATAGTAATACCACTTTCGTTGGTTACCGTCTGTTTGATATAGACTTGCTTCTTCTCTTTTTGAATTCTTCTTAGGAAAGCATAGTAGCATATCTGAGTGATATACGCAAATGCATTACTTGATTTTTCTACATTGAAATTACCGATATACTGAATACAATTTTCAATTGCATCACATATCATTTCATCTCTGTAGGTGTAGTTAATAAAATTAGGACGAGTCGATAATCGAGTCGCAATCTTATAGATACATTCACCAATGTATTCAGACATTTTTGGGAGTTCAGTGTCGTTTGCTTTTGCTTCTTTTATACCTGAGGAATATTCGGCAACAGCAGCAGTAAACTCTTTGTTGTTAACATAGTGTTCTGCCTTTTTGGGGTCTTTTTTCGTAGTCATGTATACATTATACACCTTATCCTTTGTCCTGTAAGGTGGTTTTTATATTTATTTTATTTTATTTTTTATTAAAAAACCACTAGACAAGGAAGGAATCTATGATAAAATAAATATGTTGCCGGTTAGGGAACCTATTAGGAAGGGATGACTTTAACTCTACTCTTCTGAGATGCAACTTCCCCAATACGACTCATTCTTTCTAGTTCACCTATTGATAGGTAAAACATGCATAAACTCATTGCTGTGTATAGTATATAGTGTTTCATACGAACTGGTTTATTAACCAAAAGGATAACAACATAAAACCGAAAACGAGGACTTGCACGACTGACATCACTGCAATCTGTTTCATTGGGTGAACTTCTTCTATCTTATCTAAAACGGACACATCAGGAGAGAGGTTTATGTATTGTAAGATTTTCTCTTCTTTCACTTTAGTTCTACCTCTATAAACTTACCAATCATATTGATTTGTGCATCACTTAACATGCCTGCTTGAGACCACATAGTAGAAGACATGTTACCGACTGTTTCTCTATTCTTATATGCATTAAGTCTACCAACAATATAGTCTTGTGACTGGCCAGCAAGTTTAGGGAAGACTGCCATACCTTGTCCTTCTGCACCATGACAAGCGGCACAACCTGACCATAGACTTCTGATATCACTGAACTCATCTAAGTTTGCAAGTTCCTGTTTTGCTCTTAATTGGTCTACTGATGTTCCATTCAATTTCACATATTCTGCATAACACATACCTGTACACGAACTATTATTAGAGAAACCTCTAATTTCCATGTCGGGTAATATTACAGCATTAAAGAATATGGTGAAAACAAAACATCCGAATAATACCATTCCTAATTCTCTCATATTAAGATACCGGTGTTAGGGCTAATATAGAAACCATGAAGACAGCCACAAGTGTGGTTATCTCCAAAGTATCTCTAAGTTTGTGGTTCATTAAAACATCCTCATAGATGATGCATAGAACATTATAATAAATGGTAATAAGAACGGAAGAGTCATCAGCACTAGAAATTCGATAGTTTCAATCACTTTTCGTTTTTGAGGACGAATGATATGATTGACTTCTCTAGCTTTTCGCACCATGCTCTTCGCAAAAAAAGCTGCTGTGGTCATGGTTTTCCTAAAAGTTAAGTTATAAAAATATTGTATAATGGTATATAGGCCAGTATTATACGCACTTATTTAGTAAGAATAAAATCCTAATGTAGTTTCTTTTTATCTACAGGTGGTATTGCTTCTTCAAATTCTAAGTCTTCATACTCAATAAATGCTTCGTCTGAAACCTCATTAATAAGATTCTGTAAAATCTTGTCTATATATTTTCTTTTTGTTGTACCATTGATTAATGGTATTGAATTATTCTCCAACATATCTAACCATTGTGAAGATGCTTCATCGTAAAATGGAATGTATTGTTGATTCATTGAATTTCTATGTAGAATATGGTCTATAGGAACTACAACTGTTGTATCTGATGTTAATGGTGCGTATGGATAAAATGTTGCAAGTGTCTCTACAGGTGTTTGTCCTGATGATAGTTTGCAAACCATTGGTAAGGTGACTTCAATACCATTCGAGGTATCTCTTGTCATGCCAACTACTTCAAGTCCGTTTCTTAATTTTAGGACTTCGTATTGTTGTGGTGTTAAGTCTGAAGGTCTAGTCACTTTTTAAATCAAATTGTTGTATTATGTAAGGAAAACTTTCCTCGTTATAGATATTTATCCTTTCCTTTAAGTGATTCAAGGTGTGATTTTCACACTGCAAGTCATCTGATATATCAAATAACCTCATACTATCTTTGCCTTCTGTCTTACGAAGACCTCTACCAATTGATTGTAGATTTCGTATTCTCGATTTAGAAGGACTTGCAAATACAACATTGTCGATTTTTTTAATATTAACACCTGTAGAAAATGTTCCGTATGATGCTAGTATGACATTGTTTTTCTTTTTAGAGTTCTCAACAATCTCTCTGACTGCCTCTCTATCTTCTGTATCAGTTGCACCATGAACATAATGTAATGTGCCTTTCATTCTACTGACCATAGGATTGAATAACTCCCATAGTGGTTGACCATGTTTCTCTATGTATTGAAACAATACAAGAGTATTTCCTTTAAGTGAACCTACTAGATTAGTTATGAATTGATTTCTTCCTTTATGAGATACCAGATAGTCCATCTCATCTTGGTATGACATTTTTTTCTGTTTAGTATGACGAAGTATGATACATTGTATATCAATCTTTGCAATCGTACCTTCTTCTATTAGTTGTGCAGACGAGATAACTTTTTTAACAGGACCAAAAAGACCCTCTAATTGCAATCTATGAACTTCTGTACCATCTAATGTACCTGTTGTACCTATTCTTACTGCTGTGGTCTTCATCTTCTCTAAGATACCTTTAAGAGTTTGTGCTTTAAATAAATGTGCCTCGTCACCAACGACAACATCAAAAGACTCTAACACCTCCTTAGGAGCTTTTGCGAATGATTGCCATGTAGTGACGGTTATAGGGGCATCAAATACTTCTTGACCATGATATATCTTACAGACTTTATCTTTATAACCATAATCTATAAAGTCCTTTGTCATTTGTTCAACAAGTGATGTGGTTGGTACAATGATAATTGTTTTCTTATCATAGTATCTTGCTAACATGTATATGATTAGAGATTTACCAGATGCAGTTGGAGACAATAATAGTTGTCTTCCATACTGAATACTGGATTTCAATGCCTCTAATTGATATCCACGAGGTTGGAATGGTAAGTCAAGCCCCTTGACAAACTCATCTAATTCAGGTTTTCTTTCTTTTATACCTAAAACTTCTTCAACACCTTCAAATTCGAATCCTCTTTCTTTACAGAACTCATCAATGTAAGGTAATAAACCAATGTAAATCTTATTTGTTTTTATAGAGAACAGTCTTACCTTTCCATCCCAAAATTTATTTCGGTATGAAGGCATGAACTTTGCATTTGGAACTGTAAAAGAAAAGAAATCAAATAAGTCTCTTGCAAGTCCATCATCACAATGGACTTTTAAAAAGACCTCATCAATCTTTGATACTTTGACTAGGTTAGACATATTGATTGCCCACACACCAACCGACAAAAGATTTTCTCGTGCCTCTTGTCACAGGAGTGACTTGATGATGTACAAACGAAGGAAAGAAGAAGATTGAACCTCTATCTTTAACTGAATATGGTAAAGTTTTTATACCATTGGTCATATCTATAGTTGCGTTATCGTGCATCATGTCAAAACATCTTTGAGGTTCTAACCATTGAAAATAACCACCTTCATAGTCTTCTGGACTAGATAATTGTAATGTGAAACTTAGTTTTCTTAACTGACCTCTTTCATCTAATTGATGACCTGCATCTGTATGCCAAGTGTAGAAATCACCTCTGTTCTTTTGAGTTATTTCAGGTGCGTTATAAGTTGTGAATTGATACTGTTGTCTATAGTCTATATGATAACCCCAACCGGTGTCCTTTAATGCCATGTTCATAGCATCATCAATCTTCCTTTCAATTTCAATTGGTAATTGTTCTGGACCTATCCAATTTATTAAAGAACTTCGTATATCATCGGTAACATGTCCATCTTTATTCTTTTCATCTGGCATACCTACAGCACCCTCTTTAGTTGGTATTGTACCTGCAATTCGAATTATCGTATCACACTCTTCTTCTGTAAAGAATTCTGGTAATCCATAAAGATAGTTCTCGTATAACATTATTGTCCTGCCATAAATTTTCTCCAATCGATTGTGTTCTTAATCGTTTGGTGTCTCCAAGTAATGTTTTGCATACATTCTTTGAGAAAGTCCATTTGTATTTTTAATAGTTCTTCTTGTGCTTTAAGTTTAGTTAAGTCTTCATCTGAATTAAAGAAGTAGTGCATATCTGCTTTCATTACTTTCATGCCGTCAAATGGGTCATCTTGCCAACCGTATTTATCAATAGTTTCTTTATCAAGTTTACCATTGAACCACAACCACTTATCTTTAATAAGAAGATTGTATTGGAATTGTTTTTGTTTGAGTTTAACCAGAGTATCAGAAAGTAATTCTGAATACTTAGCATGTAGTTTAGGAACATCAAGACTTGATTTGTCGAGTTCAATATCATCGACAACACAGTCTTCTTTCCACATCAATTTAATTTCATCTAAAGTCATATACGACCATTATATCATAATATACTAGTATTTATAAGGGGTTTTAAGAAGTCGTTTGAATGTCATAGTAAGAGAATATAAACTCTACTTGACATGTCACAGGGTCATTCTCTGCACCAGATATCAGTTCTAGTTCTCCTAATGATGTAGGAAAACAGTCATGAAATCTAAAGAACTTATTTGGTATGTTCTTATTTGTATTTGTCACCAATGTGATATCAGAATACTGATTCAAATCATTATCAATACCACTTGTTAAACCAGTTTTAGTTTTTGTGGTTTGTGTGTAGTTTGCAAAATCTGATGGGTCTTGAATGGGTATTATTGCATTCATCCAATCATAAACTTCTTTGAAGTTTTCTAAATCTTCATCTACTAAGAACTTAACATTTAGTTTACCAAACTCGATTTTATCACCTGGAAAAAATGCATCTAGTCCAACACCAGCACCTTGTCTAAGTTCAGTGAATGAAAGACCAGGTATATTAACAGATTGAACATAGTATTCAACTGTTGGTATTTTGTCTATTAGTAATCTAAAGTTATTCTTATTTAGAATTGATTTATTGATTGTTGTCAAGTTTTAATACTCTCTTATTTGTTGAGGTGTCAAAGTAATCATTACCTCTGTACTCTCTTGTGACTGTTTCTTCACATAAGTAACCATCTTTCTTATAAAGTGTAGTCATTGTTCTATGAATAACACCTTCTGTGGTTTCTTCACCTTTAGGAAATGCTTTAGATGACCAAGGACCTTCAAAGACATTAACCTGTTTTTCATATTGTTTCATTATATTCTCCATTACATATACTATTTATATTTAGGCGTTGCCATAGCGGTCACTTTTTTACTATAATGGACACATGATAAAGAAACAAACAATAATTTTCGATGTAGACGGAACGATTGCAGATGTAGAACATAGGAGACATTTTGTGTCTCAAAAACCTGCAGACTGGAAATCATTCAGAGAACAGACTAAGTTTGATACTCCTGTAGAATGGGTATGTGATATTGCAAAAAGGTTCATTGCACAAGGTGACAATGTTGCCTTCTTCAGTGCAAGAAACGAATCAGAAAGAGAAATTACAGAGAAACAAATTTCAGAATGGATTGGAAAAGGACATCAAGGACTTTTTCTTAGACCTGACGGTGACTTCAGAAGAGACGATGAGTTTAAATCTGACCTTGCAGATAAGTTTGAAGAAGTTGGTGGTAAAATCGACATTGTTTTTGACGATAGAAATCAAGTTGTTGACATGTGGAGGCAGAGAGGAACTACTGTAGTTCAAGTTGCTGACGGTGACTTCTGATACTGCATCGTGCCACTGCAAAGCCAAAAAAAAGGGACTCAATTGAGTCCCTTTTAGTATCGATAAATCGATTATACAGATTATAGAATGTTTGAAACAGCCATCTTTCTGTAGTATTGGTTTGTTCCTGCTGAAGCAAGTCCGTCTGCTGGTGTAGCACCGACAAAAGGATTAGATACCATTCCGTATCTTGTTTTGAAACCAATCTTAGGTTGGAAAGTATTCTCACCAACTGCACGAACCATTTGTAATGGAACATACGGACAGTAGAATAAACCAGCATCGTAAGGGTTAGACCCTCTATAACCAACAGTCATGTAGTCAACACCAGCATATGGGTCGATATAGACTTTAACTTTTCCGTTAAGAACACCAGCAAAAGTATTGCCTGTGTCATCAACATTCAAAGAAGTTGATAGAGCAGGAGTATAATCTAATACTCCAGCCATTGATAATGCAGAAGCAACATCTGAAGAACATAAGATAAAGTTACCTTTTCCTCTTCTAGTTTCTTTTGCAATAACATTAGCTTCTCTTTCGATTTGGAAAATCAAACCTTTGAATTTCTCAACTGACCATCTTCCGTTAGCATCAACATCTAAGTTGAAAGTACCAGCAACAGCTGTTGAAGCTGCACCAGTTTTTGCTTGAATGTTAACATTTCTGATAACTTCACGGTTGATTTCAGCAAGAATCTCAGATGATAAGATGTTTGCTAATTCTGATTCTGCATCAAGACCGTGGATTGCTTTGAGGTCTTGTGCTAATTCGAGTGTGTACTCAGCTTTTAATGCTCTGGATTTTGCAGTCACAGTTGCTTTCTCAATTGTGAAAGCCATTTCTGCAAAATGATTACCTGCTGCGTCACCTAAACTCTCAGCCGAAGCTGTTGACATACCTGCACCTGTTGTAGATGCGTATGAAGGAGAAGAAGTGTCGAAAGGGTCACCGATTGGGTCTGAACCTACTGAAGTAGATGTAGTTTGCGGGCTAGCAGAGTAATCTGAACGAGCTTCGTTATGAAGAGCTTCTGATTTGTTATCTCTAGTCGCGTCTACATCGTCATTATATCTTGCTTTCATGGCAAAGATAAGACCTGTAGGACCAGTCATTGGTTGAACACCACAAATGTCGTAAGCAACGAGATTTGGCATAGCTCTACGAACTAGTGAAATAAGGATTGGGTCCCAATTACTAATCGCTGAGCCAGTAGCATTTAAAGGTGCTGCTTCTTCAAGAGTAGCTCTGTCTTCTGACATAGCTTTTTCTTGGTTTTCAAGAATCACAGCGGTTACTGCTCTCTTATAGTTGTCTTCGATTTTTGGTAAATCTGAGTGCTCAAGTATAGGAGACCATTTTTCTTGTAAATTTTCTGATAAAAACATTGTTTTTTCCTTTAAATTAACCTAATGGTTTTAGTTTACTAATAGCAGATGAGTATCTTGCAATTGTAGGGTCGAGTCTTACTGCTTCATTCTCTTCTGAGAAATCACCAGTTCCTTCTTCACTACTTACAGTCATCTCTTCTGCAATGTTGTCACCTTCTGCAGGAAAGTAAGCTTCTTTGATTTCTGCAATCTTCTCTTCGAAGTCTGCTGCGTCTTTAAAGTCTACACCTTTTGAAAGTGATTCCATTTTCTCTTTTTGTGATTCAGTTAGGTCGTTAGACGCTTCCTGAACTACATTTGCTCTCTTCAATGAATCTAACTCTTCAGTCACTTCCATATTCTTGGAAACTTCTGAGTCGAGTTTTTGTTCCATTTCATCGAGTCTATTTGCGAGTTCGTCCATGACATTGTACTTATCTTCTGGTACTTCAACATAATGTTCTACGAACAATGTTTTCATTCCGTCGATAAAGTTTTCAGTCATCTCCGCTCTCAAACCTCTTTCTATTGCAAGTTCGTTTTCTTTCGTCCACTCTTCTGCACAATATGTAAGATATTTGTCAACTGCAACCGATAGGTCACCTTTAACTTTCTCTACTGAGGTTTTTAATTCTTCTGAATACTGAGACTCTAAGGCCTCTTTAATCTCTGCAACTTTACTTTGTACTGCTGCTTTAAAGATAGTTCTAGCTTTATCAGCATTTTCATCTGATAGGTCTAGTGCTTCTGAGATTGCATTGAGGTCGTCTTCAACTTCTATCTCTACTAATGAAGATTCTAATTCTGCAGTGTCAACAGTTTCTTCAACTGATTCTTTCTGTTCTTCTTCCTCTTCTTCTTCGTCTTCATACTTCTCGGCAACTTTAAGCACTGATGCTTCGTCCATTCCTTTTAGCATTTCAACAATTTTTCTAGCGACTTCTGCTTTAGTCAAGGTCTCGTCAACTTCTTCTTCTGACATTTCACCAAAAGTTTTTTGAAGTTCTTCTTTGGTCATATCCTTCATGTTGTTGACAATCGCCTTGATTGATTCCATCTTAGTTGCTTTAACAACTTCTTTCTCAGAATCGTCATCTTCTTTAAGTTTTTCTGATTTCTCAGGAGCCGATGCTGATTTGTTCTGAGCATCTTTAACTTGTTTTGTTTCGCCTTCAGCCTTTTTAACTGATGCGACAGACTTGTCAACAGGATTTTCTTCAGGTTTTACGACCTCACCTTTTCCGGATTCTATTTTCTCCGCATCTGATGAACCTTGCTTAACAGGTTTACTGTCACCCTTTTCAGCTTTAGCGTCAGGTTGACCTGCCTCTAATACTGTTTCAACAGTTTCTTCAACTGTTTCTAGGTTATTTTCTAACTCTGCCATTTTTCTCTCCTGTTTGAGTATTAAACTTTTTTATAAGTTTACTTTTTATTTATATGTTATAGACTCTCAACGAACCTTTTCCATAAATTTAATTTGGTTTCCTCTATTTTTGACGCTTGGGCAGTGCGGATTTGCTTCTGCATTGCTTCAAGTTCAACTGCTTTGAGAATACCATTCTCCATGACCCACTCAACTCCTTCGTATATACCTTCAACGAAGGCCTCTGGAGCACTTGGGTCTGCAACGATGTCTGCCGCTGTTGCCAACTGAAAGTCACCCTTAACATATTGTGCATCACCTCGTGATTCAAGCGAACCTAAACCTCTTGATGAAACACCTAATTTAGCACCATCTGAAATCAAACTTCTTACGATTTGACCGTTTGGGGTACTTAAAATCTTTGCTCTCCCTATATAATTATCACCATCTTCTTCTAGTGATGTAATTAAATGAGAGACTCTATCTAAATTGATTGTCGGACCTTCTGGATGTCCTAATTCGCCGAATGCACGGTCTTTTTCAATGAATTCTTTTCTATAACGACCAACCTCTTTTTCCATTATGTTTTTTGGATAGACTCTGCCGTTTCTGTTTTTGATTTCTGATTGCATGAATACACCTTCGATGTAGTATTCTTTCTCACCCTTCTCGTTTTGTTCGATGATTACAGGTGATATTGCGTAATCGTTATATTCAGATATTAGTTTCATTGAATAACTCCTTAAATTCGTCTATAGAGAATGATTCTCCCATAGACTGTAAAACATTCTTAATGTCTTTCATGCTTTTCTCAGCATCTTTAATGTTTTTGTATGTATCACCTGTGTCCATTCCATCTAAAAATACAAAAACCTCTTTACCTTTTTGAGAATAAGTTAGGTCGTACTTCTTACTTCCAGCTTTAACTACTTCATTTTTAAGTTGTTTATGACCACTAGGCAACTTTACTTTTGCCTCATTTAGTTCTATAGTCATTTGCTGAAACGATTTCATACTAGTCCTCTTTCTTATCCATCCAATTTACCTGAGTTTCGACTCTTTTCATGTCTATACTCTCGGCTGCCTTTTGATGTAAACCTGTAAAGATAGAATCTTTGGCACTATCCATTTTACCATCTTCAATTTGGTCTACTATTTCTTTTGATATATCATTCATTTATTAAAATCCTCCGAAGTCGTCTTCGTCTTTTTCACCGTTTTCATCTCCACCACCCTCTTTCTTTATTTGAGAGTCGATGATTTTGATATCTTCCTCTGTTTGATGCAACACATACTTTCTGATGTATTCATCTGAGAAGTATTTACCGACATATTCACTCATTTGTCCTAGAGTGTCCATTCGTTCTCTTAATACTTCTGCATCTTTTAATTCTGTAAAGTGGTTGTCTGTTGCCCAATCGTATTGAATAAAATCTTTAATCTTATCAAACTCTTCTGAACTTACAATCTCTTTCAAAATTAATTGAGTTCTCAACATATCGTTGAATACTCTTGCAAATTTCTTTTGAAGTCTATTAGTAAACTTATTAAACTTCAATTCGTCTCTCGTAATCTCTGATGATTTACCCATGTTGAAACCATTATCTGATTCCATACGAGAGATAGGTACATTCAATGCACGATATAGTTTCTTTTTAAAGTATTCTATATCTGCAATGTCATCTAAATTCTGACCACCTGGAAGTGTAGATATCTCTGTTCCTCTACCACCTTCTCTTCTCGGTAACCAAAAGTCTTCCATCATTGACATGTGTTTTCTGTCGTCTTTGATTTCACCTGTCTGAGCATTATAAACAAGTTTATTTCTATACTTGTTCATTACATCTGACAAATACTGTTCTGCTTTTGCCTTTGGCAAGTTACCAACATCGATGTAGAAGATTCTTCTTTCTGGTGCTCTTGATATCCTATAGATAACAAGTGCATCTTCTATCATTGACAACTGATTTGCAGTCTTCATTGCCTTATGTAGATACCCAACTACAACATTTTTAGTGTAGTCTAATAGACCTGAAGTAGTATAACATACTGCCTCTGGTGCAATCTTGACGGTGTTTCCTTCTCCAGAACCACTCTTGTCAAAACCTCTATCGTTGAAAAGATAAAACTCTTCAACCTTTGTAATCTTTTCAACATTCGTTTTATTGTCTCTGTCTTTCTCAATATTACGAACTTTCTTAATCTTTATAGGGTCAATATTCCTAATGTCGATGATACCTGCTTTAGGTCTTTTTGAGTCCACAACTTTATGAAAGTAGACTCTACCATCGATGTACCATTTTCTGAATAATTCATGAGAGTTCTGATTGAATCTCATTATGTTTAGGATGTGATAAAACTCGTCTTGCACCTTACTTTTGATGCTATCAGAGAGTTTTGCATCTCTGAGGTCGAGTGATACTATCCTATCCGAAGTATCAGAAGTAATACACTCATTTACTATATCTTCAATTGCTGAGTCACACTCAGGTATTAAAGATATTTCACGGTATCTTTTAATGAGTTCTGACTCATTTTTGACACCACCTTCCATGTCGATATATGACCCATAAGCACCACCTGTAATAAAACCACCTGGTTGGGTTTGTATAACTGGTGTGCCATCGTCATCGACTGGCGGTACGAAAGAGACTGCTTTTTTATCAATCTCTAACGCTCTTAACTCGTCTCTTTTACGAGTGATTTCGAACCCGAATATTTCCATACTATTATTTATAACACCCTTTTAGGTGCTAATTTCACTTATTAAACTACTCTTTCCCAATGGGAAAAAGCGAATACTGCATCAAAAGTCTCTATTGCATCACCTGTATCGTAATCTAATGCGATTGGACCGATTGACTTAGGATACATGTTAAAAAATTCATATCTTGCTAGAACTCCGTCTGCTTTATCTAACTGTTCTACGAATGCTCTATCAACCATATAATCTAATGTTGATGAACCTCTTGAATCAGAAGTTCCAGCAATCTCATTCATATGAGATTCTAAACCTGTTCTAACTTCAAAGTTAACATCATTAATTATGGTTACAGTCCAATCTTCGAAAGTTCTGTCACCAGGTAATTTTAATGTATTACCCATATGTTTAACAGAGATATCTCCGAATGCTGAACCTGGCATACTAGCAGCCTTAGCTAAAAACTCTATTTTGTTTCCTACTCTTGGGATAAAGACTTTGAATCGGTTAGCTCTTGGGCCGCCTCCGATTAAGTTTGCTTTAAATTGGTCTATTGTTGCCATTCTTTACTCTCCTTAAACTGCTGAATAGATTTCACTAAACTCTACACCACTTCTCGCAGCTACAAAGTTCAATGTAATAAAGTTAATTGAACGAGCAGGTTTTACAAAGATTGAACAAACGAATTCGTTTCTGTCAATCACTGTATCAGTGTTATTTGTTTCGTCACAAATAACTGAGAAGTCTACTAATCCTCTTCTGTTTTTTACATCTCTTAGGAAAGGTTCAACAGCACTTCTAAATTGTGCTCTTGTAAATGCATCGTTGAACTCAAACAATTGTGCTTGAGCAGCCGCTGCTATTGCTTTCTCTAATACTATGAATAATCTTCTAACATTGATTCTATCGAATGCAGAAGGTGTTGTTAATGCTGTTTTGTCACCAAATAGTACAGTACCTTGTCCAGGGAATGTGACTATTGGATTAATTCTTGCACGATATAGGTCATCTCTACTTCCTTGTTTCGGATTGAAAGCAAGTTTAGTGATACCTAAGTATTGTCCTCTGCTGAATCCAGCAGGTGAGAACCATGGGTCTCTTAACAAGTCTGACCTTGCCATGATACCTGCAGTGTGTCCGTTGCCTGGAACCCAACAATACTTGTCATTGAATCTATCGTAAGAATATACCCAACCTGAATCTAACACTGCATATGATGAAGATGTGACATTTGAAAAGTCTGCTTTAACATTTGCTACTTGTGTTGATTCTGAAGAAACATCAACGATTGATGTTTTTCTTGGTGAACATATGAACATGCAATCTTTTCTTGTTGTTGCAAGTAATATACCTTGATTCACTATTGTATTATGGTCTGCAACTGTATCTTGGTCTGTTCCACTTCCGTTATCAGTTCTTGTTGAACCACATATTAAGAATGAAATGTCTACTGTATCTGCATCTGAGAAATGTGTGTCCCATGCACCATACTTTTGACCTGCAGTAGGACTTCTTCCGTCTACACCTGCAGATAGTGAATAGTTCACTGGTAATAATGGTCTTAAAAATGCAGCTGCAACTGATTGTGCATGAGTTCTATCTACTGTAGAACCATTAATGATTGTTGATTTATGACCTGACCACCATACCCATTCGGAATCTCTTGCAATTACATTCTTGTAGTAATTACTTCTTCCTGTTGAGTCTTTAGCGTCTGAAGCACAAGAAACATATCCGTGAGTCTCTAGGACTCCGTTAACTGTTCCTGATATTTCTCCATCTTCGTCTATGACAACGATGTGCATTTCATCTGCAGTTCCTGAAACCGCTGATTGAGCTGCTGAAATACCTGGTGCAGAATCAAACAAGTTATGGAATTCCCAATATCTATCGATATTAGAACCACTTGATTGAGCTACTAATAAACCTGTGCCAGCTGGTTGATTCAATGCAACAATAGTTATAGATGTTCCGTCTGGTTTTGATATAACTCTGTAGAAGTTATTATCACCTTGGAACTGAACCTGGTCTCTTATGTTGAATACTGATGAATCGGCAACTGAAATTATAGTTTGTCCGACTGCTTCTGTTCCACCTACAGTGGTAACTGAGTCGTTATAATATGCGTTCGCTGACGCACATACGGAAACTTTGACTGAGTTTCCTAAAGAACCTGCATATCTCGCTACCCAATCTCCGACTGTGCCGGACTGAGTTCCACCTTTATAGGTGCTTTCGTACTCGCCATCATTCTTTAGTAGTTGAGATGCACCACCTAAAGCATTTGCTGATGCTAAAGATGTTGTGTTAATTCTAACTACTCTTAGTGATGAACCATACTTCAAGAATGCTTCTGCTGAATAAAAGTCTTCAGCTCCAGCATCGGTATTTGCAGGTGACGAAAACTCATCTATCAAACCCTTACTATCTGAAACTGTTTTTACTTCATCAACAGGTCCCCACTTAAATTGACCTGCAAAAGCACCAGTAGTGCTTGAAACTGCAGGCACAACATTTGTTAAGTCTATCTCTGAGACTTGAACTCCTGGTGATACTTGAAATGCCATACTTTTCTCCTGTTAATGTAAAAAGTGTTTACTAGATTATTTATAAGTTTAAATAACCCAATGAATGCTTCCGTTTACATTCTATACATGTATTTAGTTAATCTAAAAACCATCTATCTCCATCAGCATCGACAAAGGATTCAGTATTGTTCTGTCCTGTATCGAATACACCTGCTGGTAATATATCGTCTTCTATTTGTTTTTGTTGTTCTGCGTATAATAGTTCTTTAACTTGTCTATCAGTTAAATGGTAAAAGTGTTCTGTTGTCACAAACCATGAGAATAACACTAGATTCATAACCATATCGTCATGAAACCCTCTATCTGCCTCAAAACTAGTACCTTTACTTATAAAAGTCATGAGTTCGGTGATACCTTCTCTATCACATATTGTCATTCGGTTCTCTTCTAATAACTCTTTTAATGTCGAACAACCTATTCTTTTAATTCTTTTAGTCATTGTCACACCGATATCTTCTGCTTTACTCATACCTTGAACAAAGACATTTGGATATTCTATATCATAATGTAGTTGTGTTGCAACCATTCCACCCTCTGCATTGTTCTCAATGATTACTAATGATTCATTATAGGGTGTAGTATACTTTGCAATTAGGTCTGGAAATAACATAGGAGATATCATATTATCTCTATAGGTACAAACCTGTCTGAATGGTTTCACTGATATATCCATAATAGTAAATGTAGAATAGTCTATTCCACGACCTTTGGAGACATCAACAGTAGTAATATATGTGTGTCCTTCTTTAGGTTTCTCATATACTTTAACACCATCTCTGTTCCAATCTGGTTCTTTTGCCATTAAACCCAATAATGTATTAGAATTTATAAGAGTATTACCTGTTCCTAAGAATGAGTTTCCATACTCTTGTTCAAATTGTGCTTCTGATGTGTTTGCAATAGTCTCTTTCTTCCATTCTTCATCTCTTCCTGGTACATCGAACCAGTTAATAAGAAAGTGTTTATATTCAGATTGTTTATGAACGGCACTTTCATATATCTTATAGAACATATTACCAACACCGTTTGCAGTAGATGTAATGATAACCTTAGAATCTTTACCAGATGTGACAACAGGATATGTTGCAGTATAGAATGTCTCTGCATCATCAACGAAGGCAAACTCATCAAGATACAAGAGGTTAATAGACAATCCACGGATACTGGAACTGGAAGTTGCCGCAGCGACTACTTTTGAGTCGTTTGCAAATTCTATGGACCCTTTGTTAAGTATTTTTACTCCAGGTTGTAGGAAAAAGGGAACACTTTCCAACATGGTTACCATTCTTGCAATCATTTCTCTTGCAATTGCACCTTTGTTTGCCAAAACAGCAACAGTGACTTCTGGATTAAAGAGTAAAAACCATAATAGATACGCACAAGATGTGATTGATTTACCACTCTGACGAGATGCAAGAACGATATTAAAACGATTTGAGTTGTAGTGTTCGATGAGTCTGTCTTGGTACCCACGAAGTTTAAAGGGTACCATACCCTCATCTAGTGATATAATTTGTGTATAGTTCTCAATAAAATGACAAGGGTCTTGTGAACATTTCACATACTCTTGCATTTCTTGGTCGGAATACTTAGTTTCAATACCTGACCTTTTGACTAAAGTGTTACCTAAGTAACCTTCGTTTTTAGGTTGTACCATGTTTTAAACCCCAATGAGATATAGGCAGATGATTTGATAATTCATGTTTGCCATCAAATGTAAAAATCCAACCCAAATAATTCCATGTTTCAATTGACTTGTAGTATGTTAAAAATTCCAAGTTTCCTTCCCATATTATCTTTTTATAATGAAAATTATTTCTATACATCAAATTTTCTTTTATATCAGGATAGTAATCTTGTAAGAACTGTTTAGAATATTTGGAATGTTTATCATAACCTATATCTTCGTATTCACAAGTTGACTCTCCTCTGATATCTGATAGTTGCACTTTATTTGGATATAGTTTATCTATAAAGTTATGTCTTGTTGCGTATTCAACTAAGTCCAGTATGTGTCCAACATCTAACTCTTTATCTTCTTCTTTATAAAAGTTTTTAAGAAATCGTTTTTCATCCCAAAGTTCTGATGTTAACCATTCATGCAAGTAGATATCACATTCTGGTAATTCTGTTTCTAGTAAATCACCATGAATATACTCTACTGTATCTCCTAGAATCTCTTTCATTCTATCTATAAGTTCAGACCGTCTCTCTAAGGCATATACTTTCTTTGCACCATACTTGACTGCAAGATAACATAGTATGCCTGAACCAGCACCCAAATCTATGACTATTTTATCTTTAACATTCTCTGATATCCAATTCTCATATGATGTATTTCTTTGAGAGTCGGTGAAGCAATATGCGGTTTTAAAGAACTCCACATCTTTTGGTGGTTTAATCATAATCTATTTGTTTTTCTTTAAGAACTTCTGTAATTCTGCAGTTGACCCAACATATAAATGATTGTGTTGGTCTCTAATTTTTTCATCATTGTCTTCAAGTTTTCTAAGTTTCTGTTGAACATCGAGAAGCTTCTCTGCAGTCTCACCAACTGTTTTAATTAATTGGCCTGCAACTTCATATGCACGAGGATTCTCAGTCTCTTTACAGACATCTAAGATTCCTTCGATTGCATCTTGTCCTCTTTCAACAAGACCGTACAAGTTTTCTCTAGTGTATTTGTAATCAGTCTCAATGTTTTGAGACCTTTCTTTAGGAATTACCACTGCAGTGGTTTCTTTTTTAATCGAAGATTGAATGTCTAAAACATCATCTAGTTTTTTATCTATATCTTTTGGCATAATTAAGCATCACTTGTAAGGTCCTCTGAATATGTGGTAGAACCTCCGTCATCATAAAAATTCACTGTTTCTGCAACTACGAATGTATCACCTGGGTCTACTGAACCAACGAATAACAACTTCGTATTTGCATCAATAGTAATTGCATTACTCACTACTATTGATAATTTATTACTTGCAACCGATGTAATGGTAGGATTTGTTGTTAGGTTTGTACCAAACACTTCATCACTTGCACTTATCTTACTATTTATGGCACTTGGGAAAGTGACTGTGGTTGAGTTAGATACAGCATTTGCAACTTCATCGAAAGCAGGTTCGTAATGTTTAACTTCTTTTACAAGACCTGAACTTTGAATTTGTGTTGTAGTGAAACCAACATTATCATCTGAGTTAATGTAATCTCTTTCAATAACATTTTTAATAATCTTACCAGTATAAACAGGACCGAAGAAGTATAATTTCATATCAAAGTCTAATGAATACTCAATGAATCTCCTTTCTTCAAATCCACTCTCATAGTTATCTTCGAATGCTACAGTTTTGAGTGTGATTGGTACATCTCTATAATCAGTCATAGAGTCAATCATTTTCATTGTGACTGTATACTCTGGTTGAAAATAGGGTATAATTTGTTCTACAATTTGTAATGCATCGTTCATGTTCTTAGTCATAATACTAAGTTTAAAACCTAATGTATATGGTGCAGGATTATATTGAAATCCTCTATTAACACCATCTGATTCTAAGGAACTTTTCTGACTTCTAATTAACTTGTTTTGTTGTCTCGTTGCATCATATTCTATACTAGATAATTCAAACGCCATTCTAGGAAATGTCATACCTGTAATATTGCCATCTCGTTCTTTCGGGTCTACATTTATTCTCTCTAACCATTTCTGTTTTGGACCATATGATATAGGAACTATCTGTTGACCTACAACAGTACCATCTGCTTTTATCTTTTTAAGAGTTATGTTATTGAATAATGTTCCAAAAATAGATACACTTCTTTTAATTGTTTCATTATAAAAATATGTACCGAACATTATGTGACCTCACCGAAAGGATTGGTTTCTGAGAAGTCTAGGTAACCATCTGCACTAGTCTCTAAGTCTGCATTATCGGCACCTGTACCATCATTCATTGTTAGAATATCTCTAATACTTGCAACTGTATAAGATGCATTGTTAACGGCACCAACTATCGTGTCACCAACCTGAATCGTTGTGGTGATGTCTTTAACTGTAAGTAGATGTGTAGATGCTTTCCAAGATGTTACCTCTCCAATGGTTGTACCACCAATGGATATTGATTCATTCGCTGCATAGTCACCTGAACCAGAAGAATCTAATGTTAATTGAATTGTATATGCTTGTTGGTCTTCAACGATATCAATTGCATCAATTTCTGTATCGAAGTCTTCTCCTGAGTATTCAAACAATGTACATTTGAGTTTGAAAACAAATAGTTTACCTATTTGATAGAAAGGATTTTGGTCTTCTACATATCTAATTTCAAACATAGAACCTGACATAGGAAAATATACTAAATCTCCTTCGTTAGGTCTAAGTGATGAAACTAAATTTGAATCTAATGATATGAATCTTTCCCAGGTTCTAAGTGAAAGTGTGAAGGTACATTCTTCTTGTGTTTGAATACCAAACTTAGAGAATAAATCCTCACCTTCAAACCCCTCAACATTATCCAAGTACATCTCTACTGAATAAGCATCTCCGAATTTTGATTGAACATCTTCTCCTAGAATAGAATCTTCTTCGACTATTTCTCTAGGCAGATAGTATGTTTCATGACCATAGAATCTAAGTGACTCAACAACTAAATCCTCGTATAGGTGTTGTTCAGTATTAACTGCATGGTTAAAAAATACATTTGTTGGCATAATATTATCCCATTAAGTCAATTGGCATCATATCAAAATTCAACCTTGACTCTTCTTCTAATCGTGTAATCTCTTCTTGTGCTTCAGTCTTCATCTGAGTTGCATCTAATGTCACACCACCTGGTAATGCAACACCTGAGAACTTAGATAAGTTTTCTCCCCATTGATACTTGACTAATGCAGTTGCATATTTCTTCAACCACATATCATTATATATGTCGGTAAAGTTTGTAGGGTCTATCTTTCTATAACATTCCACAATGATATACTCATCTGCACTTACATTTGAAGTGTCCATATCTAAGTATAGTCTGTTCTGATGAGTATTATATCTTATTGGTGTTTGTCCAACCAGTAAATCATCTAACATACTAATGTGTTGTTGAACCATTGAATAGTTTAGAATGCTTGTTGATGTTAAATCTTGCATATCATTAAGTCTCATTTGATATCTAAGGTCAAACATATTTAAATTGTGTTTATCATTGAATGGGAATATGTTCATAACAGCAAGAACAAACTCTGGAAGAACGATATAATTCTGTTGTTCTTTAAATGAAGTGTTTGAATAATCGTGTGTTCCTGCAGGATTCGATGTCATACTTGTATCAGTCTTCATCTGAGTTAGATTAGAAGATGTAAGTTGATGTTTTAGATATGTTTTAATAGAACCATCGTAATGATACTCATGAAAGTATTGTAGTGCCTCATCTATTCTATCATCAAACTGGTCGTCATCAACATTGATTTCTAAAACAGGCGCACCAAGTCTTCTTTTGATGTATTCTTTGAAGGTTGCTTTGCTATTTGGTTTTGCCATAGTAATATTCCATTTTAAGGTCTACTACTATTTATACAGATTCTATTCTTGGAAATAGGTTTTACTCTGGAGTCTATCTATCTTCTCATCAATTCTTTGAAGTTGTCTAGCAAGTCTTTCCATGTCTTGTTCAATCTCTTGCCTGGTGACATAGTCTCTAGCAACCTCTTCTCGTGTTTTGTTAACTAGAATATCAAGTCTTTTCTGTTCTGAGAGAACTGACCTTACAAGAAACCCTAACGGTGCTAATACTACCGTTATAAGTATATTCCAAATTACATGTGCGTCGATTATTAATTCCATACAGTTATTTATGGAATATCACTGTTCTAAAGTCGACACCTGAAGAATTTTTCCATCTAAAGTTATATCAAATAGAGTTTCATCCCAACGGAAACCCTCAATTTCTTCTACTTTATTGTCACCTTTGAATTTATAACCCATATTAAATGATATACTATATCTATCTCTATCTGTAGTATTTGGTTCGACCATGTGAGTTAAACCACTAGGAAAGATATACAACATTCCTGTCTTAGGTTGAAAGTGTTCGTTATCATTGAATCTAGGAGAATTAGGAAAATCACCCATAACTCTTGATGTATCTGACATTGCAATAAAATCACCTTCATCACCTTGTGCATCTATGTAAAAAGCACCTGACATCCAACAACCATTGTGTTTATGTGGTTTGTTCCAAGCACCCTTATCATTGATATTTGCCCATGAGTTATGCATATCGACTACATGACCTTTATGTCTTTCTAACCCCCAAAAAGGCCAAACCTCTTCATAGAGAGTGTCTTTTATACATGACATCAATTTCATAAATGCTGGATTGGTATCACAACCATCATTTGATTGCCAACCTGTATCTGCATTTGATATCTTTCTACCTTTAGGGTCGTTTGACCTCATTTCATCCACCGTTCTTTTAAGTAGAGTCATATAATTATCGTCAAGTGCATTATATTGTGGGTCTAATAAATCTCTTATAAAGACCATTTGTGGGGCAATAAACTTAACTGGCATCTTTGTCTCCAAAGTCCATCTCTAGTTGTATTTCGTTTGATTCTTCACTGACATGCATAGGGCATTCAGGTGGTATTTCTAATTTGTTTTCTGCATTACCAAATAGTTTGCTTTTAGAAACATGCATACCTAGTTTTCTATAAGGTCCTAAACCACCCTCTTCTAATAGATTCGATTCATTTATGGCTGCTTGAACTGATTTCGATGTAATTGAACCATCATTTCTAACATCTTGAAGCTTCTTTTTCTTTTTATTCCTATCTTCTTTCAGTTCTCTATATTCTAAGTGTAAAGTGGTTGTTTGTTCGTCTCTGTCTTTATATGGAGATGTGATATCTGACATATTATCTATAAAAGCTTTCGGGTCTTTAATCTGTGCCGATGAAGACCACTCCTCTCTTCTAAATGGAATTACCTGAACAATTGGTGTTCCTTTTGGTATAATAAATGAATGGTTAACTTTGGGATAGAATATAATTTGTGCATTGTCCATGTTTAGATTAAACTTATCAGTATCAATTATACCTGGCCAAACACTAAAATGTTGATTCTGGTGTAAGAATGGGTCTAAGTAAAGTGTAGAATAACCATCAGGTGTTTTTATATTCCAAGGATTTCTAAATTTAAATGCATCTTTTACTGGAAGTCCAGACATTTTCTCTGGTTCCATAGCATTCCCAAATTGTGTGTCTGGATGACTTGTTGAACCTATTTTCTTTTGTTCATAAGACCAAGCAGTCGATTGGGTTCCGTCATCAGAATTTAAATCTTGACCTACTTGAACTACGATATCTGTTTCTGCAACTAGATAATACCCCATAGTCAACCAATCCTGCATAGCAGGACATGCTCTGATAGTCTGTTGTTTGTCACCTCTAACTATCTCATTAATTCTCATCTTTTTCCACCATTCAGGTTGAACTTTAGATGCAAGAATAGGTTTACTATGTTTAACGGTATTAGGGTTGTATGATGTAAATTCAATTGTTGGCATTATAAAAGTGTACTCTTTCTTTTGAACTCTACTTCGGTGTATTTTAAATATCTGGTGTTTTGGTCTTTGACAAGTTCAATCTCATCTCCTCTCACCACTAAAGATTTTCTATCCATGTATCTTGCTGATTCATTCGGAGCATCTGCACCATGAGGTATTCTTCCATCAAATATGACAAGTCTATTAGGAACAAACTCGACTTCGGCTACTTGATGTTTTTCAATATGTTCTTGTCTTCCGTCTAAACCTTGATGTGGTTTATCGAACATTCTCAATGTACCACCCCAATTAGGATTCCAAAATGTATTTGGGTAATATAGAAATGATATATTCCATGCGTCATCATTTGGACAATCTTGATGTATTGTTCCTGGACAACCTTGTGATTGTGAATTAAGGCCTGCATATTGAAAACGAGTATATTTAAAACCAAACTCTGTTTCTAATCTTTCTATAAGATACTTTACGAAGAATGTGTCTATTGGTTCCATATCTTGTTCTATTGCATAATTATCTCTAAAGAAAGATGCACCCCAAAAAGAATGGTGTGCAAGACCTGTAGGACTATTACTAGACACTTGATTTGTCTTAGACCACCAACTACTTGTTGTTATGAGTTTATCAAAGTGATGTTGAAGTTCAACTGATAACCAATCATCTAAGACATAGATATCCTTTAAAGGCATGTCCTGTATATGAAATGGTTTATCAATATGAACAACTTGCATTTAAGACTGTCCTAAATCCACATGTCCTGTTGCCATTGCAGCTGCTGGTATTTGTCTTCTATAATGTTCGAAGTCTTTAAGTAATTCTTCTTTAGTGCTAAAGATTTCATCACGGATTTGAAAGTAAACATTGTGAGTATTATCAATATACTCTAAAACTCTTCTAGCATTTCCTCTTGCTGGATGGTTGGAACCTTCTCTGCCGGCAATTAGAACCATTTGCAAATCACGGAATCCATATAATTGAGCTACCTCTTCATGTTGTTCCCTAACAACAAAATTAAGTTTTTCAGCATATTGTGATTGAAGATTTATATCTTCTGGTGCTTCAGAGTTTGAAATATATTGTTCACACAATTCTTTCTCCATATCATTTAAAGCTACCTGTTCCTGGTCTTCGAATCTCTTTCCAGGAATCCATTCCATAATTTTCATTTCAATATCATCATAGACGACAACATCAAATTCAAAACCTAATGCAGGTTTATCAACATTCTCGAATGTGTATTCAAGTCCGTTTGGTTTTCTTATATAAAGGTTCTTGTTTTCACAAAATACCAGTGCGTTCATTTGTTGATTCATAATTTATCCTCTCTTTAAATTATTTAGGTTGTCTCTACGAGTCTTAATTTCCTCGTAATGAGATAGTCGTTTAATGTTAGATGTATCCATATTTTCTATCCAAGGACCACCTCTTGTATAATGATAACCAGAACAACCCCATTTGGTTTCCGGATTATCATATCCTTCAGTAAAGATGTAATGTTCAGGTATCTTACTCAATTTATCTGTCCATTCAAACTGATGCAACTGAGCACCTGTCCATGAATTAACAACATCTGGTGTTAGTTTCTTACAATCTTCATGACCATTGTTAAATATCATTAATGAAGACCATAATTTACATGGATAGTCTATGTTTATTTCACCATTAAACTTAACAGAATCATGTGCGTATTGTGGGTATTGAATACATGCAACAGCATTATCAGGATTTAAATAGTATAACATTGGTAATAGTGATTTTTCAAAAAGAATATCGTCATCAATAAACATACTAAAACCTTCATAATTCTCTAAGTAAGGTATTAAGAATCTACTGTATGTAAACGCAGTAGATTGATTCTTATACTCCCTATTATACTCTGGAATCTTTGAATAGTCAAGATACTTTATTTCAGGCATGAATTGATTTGTAGTATCACCTTGTGAGTATGTTGAACGAATACTCGATTCTATTGAGAACTTTGTTAAATCTTCAATTTGTTTATGTGTAGAATCATAACCAATGTATATATTAAATGGTTTTCCTTTTGCAAGTTTATGCACCTTCCTGTTAAACTCATATACTTTAGGTCTGAAATCCCCCACATTTGCAAACTCACTATTGACTTCTATAACTCCACCTGTTATAATAAAAGATAAATTATCTTGTGTGATTCCTCTTTTTTTGAGTAAGTCTTTCCAATAATCTAAAAATTCATCAACTGTTGCTGGTTTTATTTCAGGAACTTTATTATGTGGGTCAAAGAAATGACATAACATACTAGGGTCTTGCATCTCTTCAATAACACCTGAACGAACAGAACCTGGATGAACAAAGAACTTAAATTTCTCATCACCATATGATGTGTCTTTTAAAATAACTCCTTGAATTGGTGCCCATAATCCTTCTTCGATTATACTTTGAGTTAACCAATGGGCTTTTGCTGAGTGATAGTAGGAACTATCCCACATATTCTTTAGATTTGTATTTGTTTTGTCATCTTCGTCAACACCTACTCCGTGAGATTGTATATATCTTTCTCCGTTTGGGTCTTCTTCAGTTCTTATCATGTTTGTATTCATTCCCATTGGAAACATTTCTGCTGTAGGACCACAAGTATAACCATGAGGTAAGAATTGATTGTATGTGAGAGAGTGGTGTTTTAGACCGTGCATTGTCACCATGTTGTTGTCTCTTCTATCTTGCATCACATCACCATATGTGAATAACTTTAGAGGAGGAACTTTACCTTCTTCGAAGATTTTCTTTAAAATTAGATAACAAGGATTATGTTCTTTCATAACCCTATTTACATTAAGACTTCCTAAATGATAGTGTGGATTTTTGTCTCTTATTGCAAAAGCACTTTCACAACCATCAAAGTCTATAGGTATAATTGAGTCTACATCGTCAACTGTTTTAATGTCTGTAAAATCGGGATTATTTGATGCCATAAAATATCTGTATTAGTTTAATTAATACAGATATTTAGGTGTTATTTTATGAAGAGACTGGAGATGCTGGCCAAGTTTGTGCTAAACTACCATCCCAACGAGCAACTGGTGTTTGACCTTGTGTTCCATATGTGAATGGACTTCTGTTCTGATAAGTGAACGGAGTCTGACCTTGTCTTGCATATGTTCCAGGTTGTCTATTCTGATAAGTGAACGGAGTCTGACCTTGTCTTGAATATGTAGTAGGATTCTGATTAGAATATGTGAAAGGAGTTTGTCCTTGTCTTGCATATGTTCCAGGTTGCCTATTCTGATATGTTCCAGGTTGTCTTGCATTCGCAATGTAAGGTTGCTGACCATTTACAGGATTCTGATAGATAGCAGGTTGTCTTGCATTCGCAATATAAGGTTGTTGACCATTTACAGGATTTCTGTAAGTAAATGGACTTCTAGCATTCGCAATATATGGTTGCTGAGCATTTACAGGATTTCTGTAAGTAAATGGTTGTCTCGCATTGGCAATGTAAGGTTGTTGGGCAGAAACAGGGTTTCTGTATCCAGCAGGATACCTAGCATTGTAAGTAAACGGTTGCTGAGCATTACTAGGTGACTGAGCATTCGCAGGATACCTAGCATTATAAGTGAAAGGTGTTCTTGCATTACTAGGTGACTGTGCATTTGCAGGATATCTTGCATTATAAGTGAAAGGTGTTCTTGCATTATAAGTGAAAGGTGTTCTTGCACTATAAGTAAATGGGTTTCGACCACTTGCTATAAAAGGCTGCCTTGCATTTCCTATTGCAGGTGCATAATAGAATCCAATTGCCATGTTATTTAACTCCTCTTAATATATACATTATCTCGCCTCGAAGTTTGGCATGAAGCTATTGAAGCCGCCACCGTCACCGCCGCCGCCGAACGGTTGGTAATATGGATATGGTGCCAGATATAAGAATGGATATGTAAACGGATTCTGAGCATTACCTGAGAATGGTTGTTGTCCATTCGCAATGTACGGTTGTCTTGCATTCGCAATGTACGGTTGTCTTGCATTCGCAATATAAGGCACACGATATGTAAATGGATTTCTGTATGTAAATGGTTGTCTAGCATTAGCAATATAAGGAACACGATATGTAAACGGATTCCTATATGTAAATGGACTTCTAGCATTTGCAATATAAGGCACCTGATAACCTACAGGATTTCTGTATGTAAATGGAGACCTTGCTTGATATGTAAATGGACTCTGACCGCTTACAGGATTTCTATATGTAAATGGACTTCTATTAGCATATGTAAATGGTTGCTGAGCATTTACAGGATTTCTGTATGTAAACGGAGACCTATTACTATATGTAAATGGATTTTGACTACTAGACGGATTTCTATATGTGAATGGTTGTCTATTCTGATATGTAAACGGTGTTTGACTATTCGCAATATACGGAGTCTGACTGTTCGCTATATAAGGATAAGGTTGTTGTGCATTCGCAATATAGGGTTGACCACCATTAGCAATATACGGATACGGTTGTTGTGCATTCGCAATATATGGGGTCTGACTGTTTGCAATGTATGGGTAAGGTTGTTGTGCATTCGCAATGTATGGTTGTTGACCATTTGCAATATACGGATAGGGTGCTTGAACTATTGCCTGACCTGATGCATTATTCCAACCTGATGGAGTTTTTACATAAATCTGGTCAACATCTTTCCAAGTTGTTGAACTTGTCTTAACCCATGCCCCTCTGGTTGAATTCCATCCAGCTGGGGTTTTAACCTTTTGATTACCTGTTACCATTTATTTCACCTTACTCGATTAAGAGTAGTAAATCCATAAGTCACCAACTGCACCATCTGAACCAGAAGGAGTTGAAGTTGACTGATATATATTTCTTGCTGTACCGCCACTATTTGTGGCATTCGTTATTGTTATTGCACCTGATGCTACTGTACCTAATGATACATTTGAACCACTCTCATATTTAGTATTCAATGCAGTTTGTAATCCGTCAACATTTGCAATTGTATGATTATGTGAATCATCAGCAACTGTTGCTGTTATTGATATGTTTGCACTTCCATTAAAACTTGCAGAACCCGATAGGTCTCCACCAAGTGATATTGTTCTTGCTGTCTCTAAGACTGTTGCTGAACCAGCATTTCCTGAAACTGTTCCAGTGACATTACCAGTTAGATTACCTTCGAATGTTGATGCAACAAAAGTTTCTGAACCTACTGTCCATTTGTCATTTGTTTCATCCCAAACAAGAGTCTTAGCTGCAGAACCACCTCTAGTGACACTTATTCCTGAATCTTGTGTTGGTGAACCTGAAGTGAAGTCTGAGTTCAATGCAATAATGTTATCTGCAAGATTGATTGTTTCTGAATTAACTGTTGTAGTTGTTCCTGATACTGTTAAGTTACCTGAAACGGTTAGTGAATCACTAACTGCAACAACACCTGTTCCGTTTGCACTCAATGTTAGGTTAGTATCTGTACTTCTGGATTCGATTGAATCTACATCAATTGCGTTTGAGAATGATATTGCATTTCCGTCTGATGATGATACATTCTTACCTGCAGTAATTTGTACCGCACCTTTTAATTGAATTGCACCAGTTCCAGTAGGATTAAGTTCTACATCACCTGAACCACTTGTTTGAACTGATACATTTTGGTTTGCATCAGCAGAAACAGTAATTGTACCTGAATTATCAGATACTACTTGTTGTCCGTTAACATATAAAGACCCAGGTCCAACATAGATATCTCTCCATTGTTTCGAAGAAGAACCTAAGTCGTATGTGACATCGGCATTCGGTATGATATGACCTGATAAATTACCACCACCTAGGAATGATTGAACTTGTGAGTCACCATAATCGTTAGAAAGTGTTAATGTACCCGCTGCATCGTCATATGTAGAAGTGATGTTTGTTCCACCAACTACTAAACCATTTACGATATCTTCTATTTCTTCTTCTGTTTTACCTGAAGATGCAATTGTTAAAGTTCCCGCTGCGTCATCATATGTTGTTGATATGTTTGTTCCTGCAACTAATAATGCATTAACTCTGTCGTCAACTCTTTCGTTTGTAAAGTAGAGGTTTGTATTTTCTGTTAGGTTTGCAGTTGTTGAACTAGACTCATCTAGTAATTTTTTCCATGCACCAGCATGAGCAAAATAACCTGCTCCAGTTCCGTGAACATGAGCAAACATACCATGGTATGTACTTGCACTAGGTAAGTCACTTTCTGCAGAGTATACATTTGAGTACATCATCTTACCTGTTGTAGTAATATTGAATGCTTGTGCATCTAAGTTACCACCAAGTTGTGGTGTTGTATCTTCAACTACATTATTGATTGAAACTGCTTCTGCTCTTGCATCTGTAAAGTAAAGGTTAGATGAACCTTCATTGACATCGTCTGTATTACCTGAAAGTTCTGATAATGCGTCTTTACTTGCTACTTGTGAATCAACATATGCTTTAATAGACTGCTGTGATGCAGCGTGAGTTGCACTGCCTGAGGACATATCATCTTCGTCTTTAAGGTCGATTGCAATGTCATTTGCATTTACAGTCATACCTGTTCCAGCACCGACTGCTAATGTTGCATCACCGGATGATGCATCACCAGTAAGACCAGCACCTGCAATGATACCTGTGATATCACCTTGTTGTCCTGATACTGTTAATGTTCCATTGGCATCATCATATGTTAATGTGATTCCTGTTCCTGCTGTTAATAGAGAATTAACTCTATCGTCAATTGATTCTACAATTGCTGTACCTGTTAAAGCACCAGCACTAGTTATAACCTCTACTCCGCCTACAGATAGACCATTCTTAATATTAAAGTTCTTTTCACCTGCCATTAGAATGACCCTCCGTTAACACCTGGTAAACTGAGTTCACCATTCGATGAGTTATAACTTAGATTTGTTTCGCCTGATGCAAGTGAAATAGCTGTTCTAGCTCTTGCATTAGTAAAGTATTGATTCGTTGAACCTTCTGAAAGATTATCCGTATCTAATTCTGAAATCGCTGATGCGACAAGTTTTCCAGATGATGAAATAATTTCAGTGGTACCGACGGTAATCCCATACTCTACTACAAATGTGTTTTGTGTTGCCATATTCGTTTGTCCTAGTCTAAGAATGTATTATTATACAGATATTTATAAGAAGTGAGTCCTCTCGGCACATACTTTTTTTAGATATCTACAATTTATTTTTAGTCTATCCTGATTGATTTGCTTCGTTCCATGCTTTCTTAGCATTCTTTACTGTTGTTGTCCATACTGCTGTTGCTATGCCTTGAACTTCTGCGCTTTCACTTGATACATCTGTATCAGTATGTGTCCAAGTATTGTCCTCGTTCTTTGCAGAGGATACGCAATCTAATATGTTTCTATGAAAAGACCTATTTATCTCTACACCATCTTCTTTGATAATTGTAGCAGTACGAATTTGTATATTTTTATATTCTCCGACAATTTCTATTTTGTCTTCTATTAATTCTTTTGTTAATGCCATTTTATTTTTCCTTCTCCGTGCCTATCTCCGATAGACATAATTGTTATGTTGTTGTATAATGTCCATGTATGTTTAGTTCAATTGATGTAGAGTCCATTGTATTATAAGTCCAATACGCTGTAGTTCCGCTGTTCAAGTAGACTCCTTGTAGACTAGTGCCATTTGTTCTAAAATGTGCTTTACCAATAGCTAATCCACCTAAATTTACACAATCTCCACCTATCGTTATAATTGCTCTTTGATTCGAATCACTTGCATCTAAAGATGTAAAGGGTAATCCACTAATATTCCAGTTTGAGCCAGGTAATGAAGCTAATGTTACAGCTATTTTTGCGTGTATATGACATATATTACCAATCTTTGTATATATACCGTACATTGTTGATGAGTTTGTTGTTACATTCTGAAGAACAGGAGTCCAAGTGCCTTCTTCGTAATCGTCAAGTGCATTAGCTGCTGCTGTATCTCCATTAAATGTAATACCACCACTTGTAAGGATTCTCATTTTTTCTGAATTATTTACAAAGAACTGCATATAGTTAGTATTGTGCTGATAGCTTATTCTTCCATGAGCAGTCGTACCATCTGAATGATTAAAAGCTAAATTGCCTTGATGTGTTGAACCTGATTGAATAGTAATACCATCATTTGCATCTCCATCACCTACTACTAATTTTTGGCCAAAAGCATATCCTGTTTGAGATGTTTGCCCTATAAGTACATCTCCATCTGCAAGAATACGCATTCTTTCTGTATTTCCACCAGCAAAGAACAGTAAATCAGCTTTATTTAAAGCTGTTCCATACCCTGCTATTCCTGCACCTTCTGTAGAAGTACCTGCAGTAAAATTAATTTTTGCACCATCTCCTACTGTAGTATTAGCATTTTTAAGACGAAGTCCAACTATAGAACCAGCACCATTTGATTCAACATGAAGTTTTGCAGTTGGTGATGCAGTGCCGATGCCAACTTCTGCAGAGTTGTTCACATGAATAACATTTGTATCATCTTCTGATTGAATGATTGTAGTCGAACCACTTGTGACAATTCCGTCTGCACTTCCAGTTTTTACCCAAGTGTTGTTGTTAGTTGTTGCATTAGTACAAACATATACATCACCAGTGTCCTCTTCTATCCATATAGCACCTGCATATGGTGGATTGGTAGTTGCATTTGGTGTCGAACTTGATATAGTACAATCTGATAATGAGTCTAAAGTTGCACTACCGAATGATAATGTACCACTTCCGTTTGTTTTAATTACTTGACCACTTGTACCATCTGATGTTGGGAAAACAATCGAAGCACCTGTGATACTATTAGTTGCAGTGATAGTTGTTGCAGTTAAATCTCCTACGAGTATATCTGCAAGTGCATATCCTGTTCCTGTTATATTAACAGTCGAACCAGGTTCTACTTCAAGACCATCAAATAATTTCCATGTGGAATCTGTTGCATCTCTGAATAGACCTGTAAATTCTGTAGCACCACTATCTGATAATCCGTCATCATAATTACCATAGAACCCAATGTCTAGTGTATCTGAACTTGTATTACCGTTTGCAAGTTCTAACATTGAATCAGCTACTGAAGTTATTGAAGAATTAACTGTTACCGATGTACCGTTAACTGTTAAATTACCTGTAATGGTTGCATTACCATCAACTTGCAAATTACTTGCTGATTCTAATCCTAGGTCTGCATAAAATTGTGATTTTGTTGCCATAAAAGAATCTCTTGTGTTATACTATTTATAACATTTGGGAAGTGGGAATAAAAAAAAGGGGAACCGAAGTTCCCCTTTCCGTATAATATAAAGAAGTCTTACGCTGAAACTAATACTCTATGAATATTAATTACTGTAGAACTGCTTGACGCTGGAGTTATCCTTAATCTTGCATCTGTTCCAGAAATATCTGAATCAAATGATGCCAAATTGGCAGATTTAAGTGTACCATACTGTGTCATCGTCACATTACTTCCGTCATGTACCAATACTATCTCTGTGGAATGGAAATCCGAACCACTTGACATTGCTACAATGTATCTCGCTGCTCTATAAGAAGCATGAGCAAAGGTATCTAAATTTACCTCTGTAGTTGCAGTTGTTGTCAAAGAACTTGAAGTCCTATGTTTAGTATCTAGTTCTTTAGAAGTAGTGATAACATCAGCAGATGAATCATAAGAGAAGACTCTTATTAACTCTGCGATTTTAAATGCATTTGTTTTAGCCATTTTCTACTCCTTAACTATGTCTAATTTGGAAAGTATCCACTGTTGTGTTAGTGTTTGCAGGTGTAATGAGAAGTCTCATATTACCTGAGTTAACATCTGAACTCAAAGTGAAAAGTGAAGATGATGAAAAGACATCACCGTATTGTACAAAATATGCACTAGTACCATCATTTATCAATAGAACCTCAGCTGCGTGAGTTCCTGCTGATGCGTGAGTAGCATTAATTACATATTTAACCGCTTTATTCGCGACTGCGTTAGATGATAAGACCTGATTAGCAGTAGTTGCTGTCAATGCAGTAGCAGTAAAGAAACCTTCTACAAGGTTACTTGCCGCTGTGATTGCAACAACTTGAACAACATCACCAGATAAGCCATTCTCAGCAAGTGTTATAACAGTCGAAGAGGTTGTAGTATAATCTGCACCACCTCCAACTAATTTAACACCGTTTATGAATACCTGTTCTGAACCAGCTTGATAAACGAGAGAGTTTGAACTATCATCGTTTCCAGTGATTGATGTTGTAGTGCTTGATAATGTATATGTGAATATAACAATACCACTACTAGGTTGGTCTGCCCAATCTAAAGCTCCTGAACCGTTAGTCTTTAAGACCTGATTCGAAGAACCATCATTAGTCGGGAATGAGAATGCGTCGTTAACAGTAAGAGTTGCTGGATTTGACCCAACTTCTACAACTGAAGCAGAACCATCGTTCTTTTCAGTATAGAATCTACCATGATAAGTGTTGACTGCTAATTCACCTAGTGTTAAATCACTAGTTGCAGGCACACTGTTCTGAGTAGAACTTCTTTTAAATTGAATTACTGTTGCCATCTGTATTCTCCGTTAGAATTAAGCGTTATTAAAATGTTCCGCCATCTATAGCTGTGACTGTAACCGCACCACTAGATACTGTAAAGTTTGCAGAAGCAAAACTTGCAATACCTTTTGCTGATGTAGTTGCGTCATTGATAGCTACATCTCCTGAACTTACAGTGAAGTAAGAACCTGAGAAACTTGCGATACCTTTATTGGAATCAGTTGCATCTTCTGCTGAAAGAGTGATAGCACCTGCACCATTACTGATGTCAAGTCCTTCTCCTGCAGTTAAAGTAGCAGCGTCAAATACTCCTGATGAAGTATCTCCAATTAATAACTGACCATCTGTCGGAGCTGAACCTGCATAAGAGTCAATACTTCCACTTAGAGATGCGTTAGCAACTGTTAAGTTTCCGAATTTACCTGCCATAGCAGTTCCAGAGAATACTGATGAACTATCTGTTGCACTTGAAAGAGCAACAAAAGAACCGTCTGTATCATCCATACCAAAGAAACCAATTTTAGCACCACCGGAGTTGTACTTAAATTTGATACCTCTGTCTAGGTTATCGTCTGAACTATCTGAACCAAGTTCAAATACAGGGTCAGCGATATTTACTGTTGTCGAGTTTACTGTAGTTGTAGTACCATTAACTGTCAAGTTACCTGTGACTGTTAAGTTACCAGATGTTGTTAAAGTTGCAGTTGTAATATCGTCTGATATTAAGTTTCCTGAAACTGTTAAGTTATTTGCAATTGTGACATCGTTAGGAAGACCAACTGTTATAGTTTGTCCACTTGCTGAAGTCTCAACTTCGTTTGCTGTACCTGTGACTGTTAATGATTGAGTGTCTAAATCAACTGTACCTGTTCCTGAAGAACCTGCAATGTTTAAGTCGTCATCTCTATCTAAACTATCTACATAGTCTTTAACAGCAGCTGAAGTAGGTATAGTAGTGTCGTTATCGTTTGAACCGATACCTTCTGCTTGTGTTACCCATAAAGCGTCTGCTAATTTATCTAAAGTCACTGCATCATCAGCTATCATTGCTGTTTCAACTGCTGAGTTAGCAATTGTTAAAGCACCGTTTGCAGCTAATGTTGCATCTCCTGATACGCTAACATTGTCAAATGAATCTGAACCGTCATGCACAAGAATTTGTGCTGAACTTGGTGAAGAAATATCTGAATCCGTTGCACCTGCTAATGTAGATGTTGTTGATAAGAATGATAAGTTTCCACTACCGTCAGTTGCAATTACTTGGTTAGCAGAACCGTCTGCTGTAGGTAAAGTAAAGGTTGTTGATGCGGCTAATGTATCGGCAGATTTTAATGCAACGAAGTTCGTTCCATTATCACTGTCTTCCATTAGTTGAACACTAGCACCTGCTGTTGAACCATTACCAACTTTAAAGTTGGATGGTGTAGCAGAAGAACCAGAAAGAATATCAGTATAATACTTACCACCAATCGCTTGGATTAGGGGTGTAGAGTTATCTGAGTCTACTGATTCAATGAATAGTTTCGCACCAGCACCTGAATTAGACCTATCCTGTACATACGCTAATTCACCTTCCGACAAATCTGAGATTGCTGGAGCTGAGACGCCTGTACTTCTTTTAATCTGAATTACTGTTGCCATTTTTATTTTCCTATAAAAATTAAATTGTTATTGTTTGACCTGTCACTGTCGAGGTCGTGATTACATAATATATAAAAATTCTATCCTCTCACTATGAGGGTCGATACCTTCACTGATTGGTATCCTTGATTTGTTTGTATAAGTATTTATACAATTAAAATGTTCCGCCGTCTATTGCAGTGGTTGTTGTCCATTTATCTGTAGATGCATCGTATGAAAGAAGTCCATCATCCGTTTCTGTTGCATTCACATCTGCAAGTTCATTGATTGACTTTGCAGATAAGTCTGCACTTCCACCTGAACCAACTTGAACTTGTTTGGCACGAATGTTTCCTGTACCTCCGACTCTTCCTGAGATACCTGCAACTCTTGAAATTGTTCCTTTAATGTTCGACATAATTAACTCCGACTTACTCCTGGTGTCACTACTGCTTGTCCTTCAACGACTCTTGTGGTGACTCCACCAGGACTTGTAATATTTAAATCATATACATATCGACCTGCTTCTAAAGAAGTGGTTTGAGTATCAGTTAAACTTAATGTGACTTGTCCATTCGATGCTGATATAGTACAATTGAATGCAACTGAGGTACTAGAAGAACTGTATGTTTTTCTTACCTGTGCAAGTGCAGAATATGAAGTCAAATCAAGGATATCTCCCGCTGCATCAGTCACATCTACTGTAATTGTGAAGTCGGTTCCTTGGTCAATATATAAATTTGCGATAATAGCCATATAACTATTTATACGAAAAAAGAACTCTAGGAATTAGGTTCTGATAATTGTGCTGTGGGTTGAGTTTGATGTATCTTTTCTGCAGTTCCAGAATTATTTACATATACTTCTGATGCTTTTCTTAGAGTGCCATTATCATTGACATATACTTGTTTAACTTTTGCCAAAGGACCTATTGTTCTTGTACTTGGAAAAGGATTTTGATATGTGAATGGACTTCTGTTCTGATAAGTAAATGGTTGTCTATTCTGATATGTTCCAGGTTGCCTTGCATTCGCAATATAAGGTTGTTGATAACTTGTAGGATTTCTATATGTACCAGGTTGTCTATTACTATATGTAAATGGTGTTTGACCTTGTCTATCATAGGTGAAAGGTGTTCTTGCCTGATAAGTGAAAGGAGTTTGACCTTGTCTTGCATATGTGAATGGTTGTCTATTTTCATATGTGAAAGGTGTTCGACCTGTGGCATTTGCAATGTATGTACTAGGTTGTCTATTATTATATGTTCCAGGTTGTCTTGCATCCGCAATATATGGGTGTTGATATATCGCAGGTTGTCTATTATTATATTCTGCAGGTTGTCGTGCATTCGCAATATAAGGTTGTTGATATGTAAATGGATGCCTGTATGTAAAAGGTTGCCTTGCACTTGCCTGATACGGAGTTTGAGCATTACTAGGTTGTCTTGCATTAGCAATATAAGGTTGTTGAACTATAACTGGCTGTTGTCCTGTTGGCATTATCTAAACCCCGCCTGTGTACCATAAGTAGACCTTAGATATATCTGACTTATATGACCTTGAACAGCACCACTGTTGCTACAAATAAAATGAGTATAGTAAGTTGTTTGACCAGTCTTACTAGCTTTAATAGTAAATATAACACCTTGTGCCTGTGTCATTCCAGTTTGTTGATTGGTATTTGACGCTGATGCTGCCATCCACATAAATTGTTTAGAACTCGATGATGAACCATTCCAAATACTATAATAAGTACCGGCAATTCTACCAGCTATTCCTGTTGCCGGTGTGACTGTATCAGAAGTACCTCCACTAGCAGTTTGACTCTGAACAGTATACTTAACATCAATATTCCATGAACTATCAATTACATTATTATTATTAAGTTCTGTTAAAGGCAAATATATGTAATAAGGATTGTAACCATAATAATCTGCATATGCTGTGGAATTTCCACCTGAATATTCATAATATACTTTATTTTGTGTTGAACTATAACCAATAATAAACTGAGCAAAACATTGACCATGTGAATAACTAAAATTCTGAATTTGAGTAGTTTGCCATGCATAATTTGGTAATCCACTGGCCAATGGATTAGTTGGGTAAAGAGGATTACTCGGTGAGAATGCAGAGTTTGGGCTCGTTGTCATATGTGGAGAATTAGAACCCCACCATTCGTTTGATGACATACCTACAGTTGTATTGCTAACAGTTGAAAAAGGAGCATTTGTAGGACTTAAATCTGTTGTTGTTTCAATATTTGCGGTTGCTGAACTTCCCCCACCCCAAACATCGTAAGTCACAGGAGTCCGACTTGATACTGCCGTACTATGATTATATGTAAATGGATGTTGATATATCGCAGGTTGTCTATTATCATATGTAAACGGATTCTGACCATTACTAGGTTGTTGTGCATCAGGTGTTGCTCTTGCCTGATATGTAAATGGTGTTTGACTATTTGCAATATAAGGAGTTTGAGAATTACTTGGTTGTCTGTTTTGATATGTAAACGGTGTTTGACTATTTGCTATATAAGGTGTCTGTGCGTTAGCAGTATATGTAAATGGGTATGGTTGTTGTGCTGATGCCTGATATGGATTTTGTCCATTTGCAATATACGGATAAGGTTGTTGTGCGTTTGCTATATAAGGTTGTCTTGCATTCGCAATATATGGATATGCCTGTTGAGCATTCGCAATGTAAGGTGTCTGATTACTTGTAGGATTCCTGTATAGGGCAGGATTTCTATTACTATATGTAAATGGTGATTGACTATTTGCTATGTACGGTTGTTGTGCATTCGCAATGTATGGTTGTTGTGCATTCGAAGGTTGTCTATCATTGAAAGACTGTTGAATGGTTGTACCAGTATTTACATAAATCTTGTCTGACATGATTCTATATCACAAACCATAAGTGACCTGATGCTGTCGAACCAACTCCAGATGGAACTGTTCCTGTTATCGTTTTATCCATCACTACATTATCACCATCTATTTTAACACCTTCTGCTGTATTAACACTGATATTTATATCACCGTCCAAAGGATTTCCTGTGTTAGTATTATATGATTTGGCTAAACCTGCTTCGGCATTAATGATTGCATTAACTCTATCATCTGTAAAATAGAAACTATTCGAACCTTCTGATACTGAGTCTGTTGTATTTGTAGGATTAACAGGTTCCCAATAATTATTACCAGCATCCCATGCTAAAACTTGTCCAGCAGTTGGAGTAGTTGAATAATTAACATCTGATAGTGCTGAAACACCGTGATTAGTTATACTTGAAATTGTTCCTGTGACATTACCAGTCACATTTCCGATTAAATCACCAGTCACATTGCCTGTCACTGCACCATTTAATGTTGTTGCAGTAATAGTTGTTGCATGTAAACTCTGATATCTTTTTGATGAAGAACCTAATGTTCTAGTATTATCTGAATTAGGCATTATATTTGTGTCTACAACACCATTGATTGATACTGTATCACTTGCATCACTTCCTAAGTCTACATTTCCTGTAAAACTTGCAGTTGTTCCTGTAATACCACCTGATGACAAAGTACCTACTGTTGCAGTTCCAGTGACTCCTAAGTCACCACCAATTGTTGCATCATCTGAGACTACTAAGTCATCTGATGATGATAAATGTTCTGCTGAAACTGTTCCTGAGAATGTTCCATTTACTGCACTTGTTAATGAACCACCTGATAATGATGCAGTTCCGTCTGTGACTGTTGGTGCAGTTAATACTTTACCTGTTGCAAGTGTTATGTCGTCTTCTGCATAAGTTCTACCTGCAAGTTGTAGATTAAATCCACCTTGTAGAGTTGTGGTAACAGATGAATTATCTCCTTGAAGTATAATACCATTTGAGTTAGTATTATAGATTGTGTTCTGTAATGTTTCTGTAAAGAATGAAAGTATTGCACTTGATGTTGCAGTTCCTTCAAAAGAACCTGTGTATGCATAGATTTGTATTAAATCATTAGCACTTGCCGCCGATATCAATTGTATGTTATAATAGAAAGCACCTGCAAGTCCACCAACTTGCCAATCACTTTGTTCTTCTAATAAGACACCGTTTTTAAATACTTGAACTCTATTTCCTTTGTATTTAAGAATGTTCCCATTTGCATCTGCACCTGTGAATGTTTGTTGTCCTGCAGTTGCAGTGTATCTATATTTTCCAAAGTAGAATGCTTTGTCTTCAACTGCGTTAACAGCATCGACTAGATTTTCACCTAATGCAGGTCTTAATCCTGAAACCTCACCAACATCTACGGCAAGTTCATTATACTTCAGTCTAAATTCATCTATTGTGCTATAATTGTCTACTGTTTTAGCCATTTAACTTTCCTAATATACCATGAAGTAGTTCTTTAATTTCACCTACCTCACTCTTTAAATTATTTATCTCGTTTGCTTGGGTTTGAAAACGCATTTTTCTTTGTTTTGCAAGTTTCCATTGTTCAATATCTGTATTTACAATTGCGGATGATTCTTCGTCTCTTGCAAGATTAGAATGACCTTCAACTTGTGCATACTCATTCATATTATGTTGCCAATGCAATACATCTTAATGCCGCTATTAACGGTATTTCTGATGTATTTGTTCCTTGTCCTACAACTTTAACAGCAAATGCTGAGAACTCTGCAAGACCCTCTGCAGTATAATCATACTCTTTGAAGTTTCTTGCATCTGATTCAAGTGTAGTATCTGGAGAACCATCAGTGTTGAAATATTCCCAACCTAAATCATCCCAAGGAGATGACTCATCGTTCTTCAGAATTTTATACATAAATTTGATATCTGTTGTCACTGGTTTAAATAAATCTGCTGTGACTTTTACTGCAGTAGCAGGTGTTTTTAAGTTCACCTTTCTCGTACAATATACCATTACATTGTTATCACCTTCAGGTTCAGTAGATGAAACATATACTGTTCCTTCTGGTAATGAATTTGTAGTTGTATCAAGTTTCTTAGATGTTGCACTATCAATGTTATTCAATCTATTCATAATACCAATAGCACCTAATGTTCCGACATCGATTACAGGTGATAAGTTAGGATTGAATGATTGTAATTGCAACTGAGCAGTAAATGATTTTGTTCCACCATTGTGAGCAGATTCATTTACTGTAGATGAAACAACATGTGCATTACCAAAATGACTATTATCATTTAATGTTATAAATTCTGTTATTGATTTTTTAACATGATTTGTTCCACCTGCATTATATCCTTCTGGAGATTGCATTGGAGACATGTAAACACTTGAATATATTCTAGTGTTTTTAAACTGCACATTTGGTATCATAGTATGCAAAGTATCAAAGTAATAGTTTCTTGTTGATGTTGCAACTGAACCACCACTTACTGTTGATGCTGGTGCAGTATAACCTGATACGAAGTGATAAGAAGATACATCTGGTGTGACGCAGAATGAATCAATTCCAATTTCTTTGATTACAGTAAATGTTCCATTGATTGCATCTACTGGAATACCACCAATTGTTTCACCGATTGATGCAACTCTAACAGTTAAGTCATGTGTTGATTCAAAATCTGTAAATGTTATTATATCACCAACGGCATGTCCTTGTCCTGGGTCTGATATTAATACACTTGATACTGCACTACTAGAGTTTGTAGTAATACTTACTACCATTCCTGTTCCTGTACCGTCTGTAGAATCTTGTGTGACACTAGAAGTTGTAGTTGATGCAGTTGGTGTTCCTGTTAAAGTATAATTATCAACTGTCAAGGCAGAACCTTTCTTATCACCAGTTAATCCTGCAAGGACTACACTTGATGCAGTTGTATACATTCCATGTGAATAGTTGTATACTTTAACAAAGTTTTTACCTGACATTGCTTCTACTGGATTATTCTGTAGTTTATGTGTTGGCAATGCAGTATTATTAAATCTTAAATCTGGTGTTTTTGATACATCAAAGGAACATATTTTCATGTTAAACTTCATGTCATCTGTTTGTTCTGCAGTCCATGTTGATGCGTTTTGTGACAAGAACAATGAACCAGCATATGGTTGTCCTGAAATTGTTTCACCAGTTATGATATCTTTTTCACCCATTCTTGAAATGAATACTTCGTAATCATTTGAATTAGATAGTACCACATAACACATTTCAGCACCCTCTTCTATATAAACTGGTGATTCGAATGTAAATGTTGTTGCAACTGAACCATCTGAAGAGGTAGTAACCTCTCCTGGGTTTTTAGTCACTACTGAGAATGGTAATACTACTTGTCCTGGATATCCGTTTACCATGTTTCTGATTTCTACAGATACAGGTAAGTTCTCTGACTTAGTTGCAAAGTATAAATCAATAGATGACAAGAACATTCCACCTTGTGGTTCACACATAAATGATTGTGCTAATGGGTCTTTCCAACCACCTCTTCCACCACCATCTAGTCTTGTGATGAATCTTCTATCAGTAATTAAATCTGGGAATCTCTCTAACTGAGGAGGTCGTATCGGTGCTTGAATAGGAAGGTCAGGTTCTTCTGCAGGTGGAACAAACGGAGAACTATCTGGTGGTGTTGTAGTACCTGGTGGTGTTGTATCTACTGGTATTTCTGGTGCGTTTGAATCCCATTCAGTAGCATTTATATTCTCACCTCTTCTTGTAAACTGTCTCTCACCTCTTGTTCTTTCTGTAATAACTCGACCATTTCTTGTAGAAACGATTTCTGTTTGTGAAGATTGTAATAATCCTTGTGCTTGATATATAACACTAGCAGAAGATGCTGGGTTAGACAAGTTGAATGATGATGAAGTAATCATCATCTCTCTCATTCCTGAAGGGAATCTTTGTGTACTATTATTAGGTAATTCAAAGTATGCACGACATCTTCCGTTTCCGTCTGTTTTAAGACTTGAAGTGACTGTTGTACCACCATCTTGTGAATATGATGCACTGTAAGGCCTTACATATTTGTTTACATCTAAATTATCAAAGAAGATATAATGATTTGAACCTGGTTTTAAGTTTGTTGCATCTATCTCAATTGTTCTGGCACGCATGAAAGGTATCATTGATACTGATACGACTCTATCGTTTCTTGTTTCTACGAAGTCTTCAACAACACTTGTTGTGACACCTGTTCTTGTTTGTGTTTCAGGTGTTTCTGTAATTTCTCTTGTGACTTGTAAACCTGCAACCCATTCACCACCTTGTGCTGGGTCTCCTGACCATGAACCATTTGAAGTTGCTTGAACTTCTGAACTTACTTGTGATGGTTCACCTGCCCATGTTGTTTGCCAATTGTTCCAAACTGTACCTAATGCATTACCATTTCCGGCAATAACTGCATCGAAGTTTCCTTCTCTATTAACTCTAACTTCTGGTAGTTGTTCTGTATCTTGCCAGATATCAGTTCCAGGAGTTAGTTTAAGTTGTCCGTCAAACGCAAACACATGATATGGGTTAACATTTAATTGTCTTGATGCCTTATCTTGGTGTACATATGAAAATTCTGAAAAAGGTAATGTAATTAAATCACCTGTTTTAGTAAAGTTAGATGATGCATTTGTATCTAATTCAATGTCAAAGAATTGTGAATATGATTTAGGTCTCATAGCACCTAATTTTGCATCAATAGATACATTATAGTCTGGATGATTTACATCACCAACTCTATGACCTCTGAAGTTGTCTACTAAGAAACCTGATTTAAATCTATCAAATCCGTCTGCATCTAAAATTTGTTTTGTTTGTGTGTCTTTCTCTAATAGAGATAATGCAGTGATTCTTTCTAAGTTTGTGACCCTATTATTAATCTTGCCGATATCTTTCATTGTAAATCGTCTATGGTCATGTGACCTTACTCTGATATCTTTTAGACTATTTGTATAAGGTGGTAATCTTAATTCAAACATTTCTATTGCATCATCAATACCTTTCGGTTTAGTTGGTGTTAATGAAGGAATACCTGTTGCAACCATCATCTGACCTGTTTTATGCATGAATACTTTATCAATTCTTCCTACATAGAAACTAATTGCACCTGTGACACTTGAACCATGTACAGGTGAATCTACTGCACTTGCACTAGATAATGTTATGTTTGTTCTACTTGATGCAAAAGAACGACCTAAATCATAAGAGAAAGGAGAGTATCTAGCACCATTTGTTGTGTCTGATAAGTCTAGTGGACTTGCAACATTGTGTTGTAAATCTGTTTTGAATGTTGATTTAGCAAAAATTTGACCAACACTAGGTCTAAAGTCAACACAATCTGAAAGTTCAAATGTTCCGTCTGGTTCTAAACCACCCAAGTCAACTCTACTTGGAGAGTAAACAGGTATATCTTTGTAATCGATATTGCCATATGAGTTTACATCATAGAAATCACCAGCATTCGCTGCTGAGAAATAATCAAAGACTACTAAGATGCTTCCTTGAGGAATAGGTTCACCACTTTTGAGTGTTAGTTTTGCTAAGTCATAGAAACCGTCTCTCTGACCATCGTCAAAGAAGTATCTACTTGTAATTTCTGGAGAACCAGTAGACACATTTGTTAATGTTGCAGTTGCACTTGATGTTTTACCGGCAATTACTTCAGTATCTACAAATCTTTGTTCTGTTAAGTAATAGAAATAACTTGTAGTTCCAGTACCATTTAATGTGACTAATACTGCTCTTGCATCTGATGTCTGGCCAACAATTACTTCATGTTCTGAAAAACTTCCTGATGTGACTGTTAATGTTGCATTAGGTGTTATAGGAGTATTATCAACTCCTTCAAATATACCTCTTATTCTAAATACATCTGAAACACCAAGAGATATTTCTTTGTTGTCGTAATTAGTTCCATAGAAACCATTTCCAGAAGTATCATTACCACTAATTTTTAAACATCTATTTTTATGTAATGTTTTATCTCTGTTTACAGGACTATTAATATCAACTGTATATGTGACTTTTACTACTGCATCGTTATCATCTGAATGAAAACCACCGATTGTTAATGTGCCTGTTCCTGTAGTTTTTGTGTAATCTTCAACATTTAATAAGTCTCCAACTGCCTTTGCATTACCACCACTATTATTTCCTCTTTCAATAACTGCAATTGTTAAATCATCTGTATTAGGGTCAGCAGAATCAAAAGTTTCTCCTGAAGAAACACTAAGTTGAAAAGCACCTGCACTGACTGTGACTGTTTTTTGTCTTCTTACTTTTACTTGGTCAGGTGTATGTGATGCAACCCAATCTCTAGGCCAACTGAATATATTTGCAGTTTGTTCTTGGTCAATAATTTTAACTCTTCGTCTTGTGACATTTCCTTGGAAAGAACCTGTAGATGGTGCTCCCACTAAAACAGCAGCCGTATTATCGGTGACTGATGCAACGACTAATTCTTCACCTGCTCCAGCAGGATTGTAAACAACATCTCCTTCTTTTAGTTCTCTTGTAAATGTTGTACCAAAACCTGTCAATGCAGTTGATGAATTTGTTAACTGTACTGTTCCTGTTAATACAAAAGCTGAATTTGTTATTACATTAGCCGTAAAGTTTTCTCTACTTGTAGCCTGTGTTGTTTGAAAGATAGAACGAACTCTATCTATATTGTATGTTCTTACTGCGGTGATTGCTCCATTAGTTTTAGTTGAATCTGAAACACCTCTTGACCTAATACCCATTCCTACTTGGAAAGTTCCAACAACATCATGCAACATATAAAGATTATTTGTATTATCACAAATTGCTACTATACCAGTTGCTCCTGTTGGTACTCCATTATTAACCTGTTCAACTCTATCTCCTACTGAGACTTCGTTAGATGCAGATACACTATTGAAAGTCACTTGTGTGAACATCTTAATATCAAACATAGATAAATCGAATTGTGCATCATCACCATAGACATTATTTGAGTCTACACCTGAATTGTGTACAATATCTCTTACTCTTGCATACCCAATTGGGTTTCCACTATTCTTTGCCCCTTGACTTGCAACGACACTAGAAAATAATTCACATGTTTGAAATGGGTCTTGAACATCTGTTCCAGATTCATTACCAAATTCAGGCAATGAATGTGCTTTTGTGACTCTTAATTTGTTTCCTAATCTTATATTAGTATTTGTTGAAGGAAGTGTTGCTGTTGACCTTGCTTTTTCAAATGGTATTATAGAAGTACCGATTTTTTCTACTTCATAACCTTTAACATATGCTTTACCTGGAGATACTTGCATAACAAATTTGTCTTCTTTACCACCATTTATTGCTGTATAGAAACCTCTGTTAGTAGTATCGTCTAAATGTTCTCTCATTGATTGAGTGAATTGTTTTACAACAAAATCACCATTTGCATCAAATGTTCTTCGTGCAAGTGTATTTTCTATTTCGTTATACATAGGTCTATTGACATGTAATTCAATAATACCTTGATTAACTCTTGTTAATTCGATGAAGTTTGTATCATCTGAAGTAGTTAATTTCTGTTTTGATAAAGTTAGTGCAATTTTAAATCTATCTGCACCTGCAGCGTTTTCGTTTGATGTTCCTGTTGCATTATCTAATAGTGTTGAGTCTTCTGCAGAACCTACAAAGGTTTCTGTTATAGAAAGACCAACTTTATAACTTGGTTTACCTGAATACTTTTCAAGTATTAATTCCTGTTTAGCAACTTTAAGAAAGAATCCTCTACTAAAGATGACACCTTCTGAAATGTTTGCTATCGAAGCACGACCATTTGGTTTTTCGTCTGATACTTCTACTTGAAAGTCGTTGTTGTTTGCACTCACATCTGTTGCATTACCTGATGAGTCTAAAGTCACAAGTTGCAGTTCTTCATTTGCTGTAAAGGCAAAATCATTTGTTGCATTTGTTCCTTGACTTAGGTAATATACAAATAGAGTCGCTTTATCATCTGTTGTTTCAGCAGATGAAGTGATAATCTTTGCAACTACACCTGATGTTTTACCTTGAATATGTAAACCATGTGTTGCAGTTCTGAATGTTTCTATGTTTGCATCACCACTTGCATTTGGATTGGCAGACTTGACCTTGACAAAGTATAATCCCATGTCAACATCACATTGACCACCCGATACTATAGAACCTTCTTTAAAGAAATGATTACCAAATCTTTCTACTTGATTTTGTAAAATAGATTGAGATTGGGTTAATTCTCTTGCTTGAAGTGGTCTACCTGCACGATAAAGAACCTTTTGAAAGTTCTTATCTTCGGAGTAGTCATCATAATAGGGTGATATATTTAAATCAGTTTTCTCTGCCATTGTTTGTCCTAAATTTTAAAATGGGAGTTCTTTAACTCCCATAAATTACATTTCGATAATCAGTTTGATATCTTCAATTTGGTCAGCCGCTCTAGTCACTGCACCTCTATTCTCAATATACATCATTCTACCAGTGTTTTTTGCAACTTCTGGATTCGCAGGAGCACCGTTGATAGTTCCTATTGAACCAGAACCTATCTTATAGATTGTTTCTGCATTTGCAAAGTTTACATAACCACCCTCACTGTTTGCGTGGTGTAGATATGAAACAGAAGTTCCGGTAATTGAAACAACTCTCGCTGCCCCAACTCCAGCACCATCTGCTGATGCATTAAAGATTATGTCATCTACTGATAATGAACCGATTGATGAAAGAGTCATAGTGTTATATGCTTTCATACTTGTTGCAGTAGACCTATTTGTTGTTCCAAATGCAAATGGGTCTTGACATAGACCAATTCTTCTGAAATCGTTATCTGTTGGGAAGTCACCGCCACCCGCTGCAAATTCTAATCTTGAATTTACAATGATGAAGTTTCCGCCTAATTCTTCTACAGGGTCAGCACCATGTCCGAAAGGAGGTGAGATTACTGGAGTTGCAACTCCGCCTGAACCACTACCGATACTTGCTATATTTGCAACATCAATTGATGCTCTCTTATATCCTGTTCCTCTTGTAGTCACATTGATTTCTCTTAAACCACCTGAAACTACTATTACTTGACATACTCCACTTGAACCATCACCATCGATAGCAACATTACTATATGTTCCGTTAGTGTAACCAGAACCTGGATTGTCTACTTTAATATGCAAGACTGAACCATCAACAGCATTTGTCTCAACTTGATATTGTGAAGAACTATCGTTGTCTGCTGAGGAGTTCAGACCACCGTTTGTGTGAGTTCCAAAAATTTCTGTTTGAGCACCTAGTGTTTTAACTGGTATAAAGTCGTTAGTCACAAACTTAATTGTGTCTGATGCAGAAATAGTGTACATGTATTTCCAAAGATAAGGCATTCCGTCTGTTCCACCTTCATCTGAAGCTGTTCCTTCAAATAGAACTGATACATCTGTTCCTGTAGGTTTGTTAATTGAACCCACAACAGTACCATTTTCATCTCTTCCTGTTCTAATACATTTATATACATGATACTCGTCTGTTAAGACATAGAATCTTGCTTCGTATAGATTGTTCTTAGATGTTGCAGGTGATAATTTTGTTGCACTGTAATCATGTGAATACTCATCATAAGTTGTTCCTGATGTCCAGTTATATCTTGTGATACCATGAGATACATCTGCTGGGTCAACTTTTTTAAGTGCCAACATATCTGCCCATGCATCTATTTCTTCACCAACTCCATTTGAAGGTGCTGGTGGGTTATTTTCGTCTGCCCAATCGTATGAACGACCTATGAAAACATATGTTGATGAATCTGCTTCACCAAAGTCTTCCTTAAACTGTCTCGCGTTATGAACACGAAACTTTTCTGTAATAATTGCTGCCATTTTTTTAATCTCCTCAGATTATTTAACTTTTCTGTAATACTATTTATGCAGTTGCCGACTTGACATATGCATTAAATGTTAAATTTGTTCGTAAATTTTTATGATTGTCATATTCAGATACATAGAACTTGGGGTAATATGTTTCTAAATCTGATATTCTTAAACCCTCTCTAATGGATTCTTCCATTAATACACTACCCGAATTATCTTCCATTAAGATGTCGTCATTATCCGTTTCATCTTTCATATGATAAGTTATTCGATAAGTGTTTTGTTCACTAATTGTATTTATAGTGTTAAATCGAGACCCTAAAGGAACGAAACTGACTATGCCATTTTCTGAGTTCTCTTCATCAATTAGTGTGTCTCCATCTTCCATACAGATTCTTTCATTCTCTTCTGTTCGAAGGTATTTTCCTGCCAACTCTATAGACCTTTCAGTCGTAAAGTAATGAACAGGTTCATCTGTAGTTGCACTTTCTAGTCTGAATATACTTCCGTCTTCCATTGTGAAGACATCACCAAAGTCACCTTTGACTCGTGCATCTTTCTCGGGTTCCATTCTTACTACACAAACTTCTTCTTCTAATTCAATAAGTCCACCATCTTCAAGTATTAGTTGTTCATCGACTAGAGAACCAATTTGTATAATTTTACCTTTGTCTGCAGGTCTTCTTTCTGGACTTCTAACTAAATAATCGTGGTCTGAAGAATCTAATGATAGAGATGTTGGTATACCGTCATGTGAACCTTTTGCATGATTTGTTATTCTCATAGCAAACGAATCAATAAAGGTTATGTTTATATGTCTTGACCTATGTGAACTGTCATAGAACTCTGAATGAGCACCTAAATCTTGTCCTGCTGGGTTTGTTGTGTCAACTGTATTTAATATACCATAAGTACCAATATTGATTCCTGGAATACCTGCTTCCATTAACTGCATCATAACACCTGAAGCAGTGACTTCACTGTCTGTAGTCCAAAGATTTACAACTCTTGTGGAATTTGCAAATGCATTTGGAACTGCAATACCAACATCTAAGTTCATTATAAGTGTTGGTCTAAATCTAAACTGTTCGTCTGCAACTGTATTAATAGATGAGTTAATTGCAACTTCACCAAAGAATATGTGTCCTGCTGGGTGAATTAAGTCCTTTAATACACTTCTCCAACTATTAATTGATTCTCCGACTTTAACTACATATGAATGTGTTTGATAGTATAGACCATCTTGTATGTTTGATGCATCTGCATCTAATGTTCCTTTATCACCCAATAATGCTTCATTTACTGTTCCTTCTCCAGCAAATTTACCTCTTCCTGAAATTGGGTCTGATTTAAATACTGTAAACTTATCAACTGAATTGTATTTAACTACTTCACCTTCTAAGAATTCACCTGATAAATCAGTATATGTTAAAATTTGTCTACCTGTATTATAACTCACAACTTTTGCAGTTGTTCCTGAAGTTGCACCTGTTATAACTAAATCACGATTAAGTGTTGCAGTTGGGGTAGAGACCAACATAGGATAATGTGAATCTTTTGAAACAACACCATCTGAATCAAAGTTATAACCTTGACCTATGATATTAATTGATTCTGCACCACCAATTTCATCTGAATATGCAAGGAGTTTTGCACCTGTTCCTGATGAAACTACTTGTTTTCTGTTTACTCTTTGAACACCTGAGAGTGAACCTGTTATCTGTTCATTGTCCTGAAAAACACCTATATCTGTATGAGTTCTCTTTACAATAATTCTTTTATTTGGTATATCTAGTCTAACAACAGATGCAGTTGCATTTGATACTGAACCTGTTATCACTTCATCAACTAAGAAGTCACTTACAGAATCAAAATACAAATAACCACCTGGAAATATTGTTGGTGCGGAAGTATATCCTACACCACCATTTTTAATCTCAACAGCTCTGATTCGGCCGTCATCTGAAATAATTGACCCACCTGATTCATAAGCATTGTATGTTATTGGTTTTCCTTGTTCGGATAATAATCTATTACTTTCAGTATAGATTTCTACCTTTTCACCACCAGATAGGGGTGTTCCAAATATGACTCTATCATTTTTTGCGATATAAACAGAACCATCACCTGGGTCTGTTTGTAATAAACCATCTTTATATACTTTTACTGTATGGTCATTGAAGAATACATATCTTCCATTTGTGTCTTTTATATTTGGTCCGCCAAATGTTGTTTGACCACCTATTGCCGTAAACTCAAATTGACCCCAAAGTGTGGCATTCTCTAATACAATTTCATCACCAGTTGCACCGATAACTCCTTCTGCACCATTACCACCTGAATTGGTTTCATCAAATATGACTAAGTCTCCTGCCTCATAATTAATACCACCATTCTCAATAATAACTTCTTCAACTCCACCGTCTGATAAACCATCAACTCTTGCAGAAGAGTCTACAACTCCTGCATCAGATTTACCTGCACCAAAAATTATGGTATCATTCATTGAATATAGAGAACCTATTGTAGATTTCTCCATAAGAATACCAGAACCATCTTCTGCTAAGATAACGCCGTTATCATTATGTTCTATGTAAGTGGATGAACCACCATCTGTATTAATTGCAGTATTAACGCCTGATATAGTTCCTGTATATGATGTAATACCATCTCTATCCAAAACTTGAACACTGGTGTTTTCTATAAATGTGCCGTAATGATTTCTGGATATACTACAAGAATAGACATCTGTAGCAAGTGTATTGATTCTTTCTATATTTGCTTCTGCAAGTATAGTTTTTCCGTCTACATCAAAATAAGTTATCTTATCTGTTTCTGCAGGCACCTTTTCAGTAGGCATTTTAAGAACCAATCTTCTTTCTTCACTGTAATCAGATTCAGATATGTAAATTGTCTCTTTATCAGGATATCTAACTTCAGCATCCTGAGCATATAAGAGTCTCATTAAGAATTTAATTGACTCTTCACTTCCTTTCTTCTGATACAAATCAGAAATGTTTTTGATTGTTAACCTTTTATTCTTTAACTTCGATAAGTCAATAGAAGGTAAGAAGTCTCTCTGGAAGTATTGTAGAAATTCTTCTGTTGTATGGTCGATATCAGAGTAATCTAATAATCGATTGTTTGCAAGTATAGAGTTTTCTCTATATTTTTCAACAATTGCAGTTTGCAAACTATTTCTACCCTCAATAGTTTCATCTTTTGAGAAACCATTTCCTGATATTGTAGAAATGTAAAGTTTGTTGCCATTGATGACATCTATTCTTGCAATAGAACCGTTATCTTTTCCGTAAATGTATTCACCAACTTCTAAAGGGTCAGCATTTGCATTCGGATTAGTTGCATTCGATTCATTAATAATTTTTGATGAGTCTTCATCGGGAGACGGTGAGACGGTCGCAACCTCTACAAGTAGAGAGCCTTGACCGTCTTCTAAAGCAATACCGTCTAAATCGCTTTGTGATTTAAGAGTTAAACACTCTTTCTCTAAGAATTCAAAATATGCAGATAAAAATGCCGTAAAGGCAGGTGCATCTTCTCTTACATGTTCTGGTAAGATTGTATGCAGTCTTTGTGTTATTTTATCTGATGATAATGATTCGTGAGACATTTAGTTTACTCTTATGTTAATGTACAACCGTTGTTAGCAACAACAAACCACTTTGCACCATTCCACATGCATACACAGCCTTCGCCTTGTGCATCAAGTGTAATTTGTTCTGTTCCATCGACTGAACCACCCCATGAAGCAACAGTAATAGCTGCTGAGCCACCACTGCCCATTCCAGAACAAGCAATTAACATTAATTGACCAGTTTGTGTTCCAGCACCTAAATCGAAAACGATTTTTGAACTAAAACCACTACCATTTATAATGTTAGTAAATTGGTTTTGTAATGTTGAACTAGTTGCCGTATGTGTGACAATATCATCTACTGCTAAATGAGTAGGAATATTTTCAAACAATTGACCAATAGTCATTTTTTTGTTGACAGGTGTTCCACCTGGGTTGTCAACGATGTGTAGTAAATCATCAGCACCAATTGCTGAATCTGATACTGCTGATAATGCTGATATTTTTTTATCTGCCATTTTATTTCTCCTTTTATATAATCCAAATTAATGGGAAACTACTCGCGGGACTCGCGACCACTTTATTCATAACGAATACCTTAATATGTAGAACTAGATGTTGATTTAAAACCAACCCCAGCACTACTCTCACCACTTGCGATGGTGTCTATTTCACCTTTAATCGTGACATCGGCAGAAGAGATATCTACTAGAGAACCTCTTGTTGCCACTACATCGTAGCTGTCAGGAATAATTGTGAAATCAATCGTTGTATTGGTGTTTACTGTTGAGGTAACCATCAATGCATTGATTGTAATTTTACCTGTAGTGTAATCTACTACACCTGCAGTAGTATCACTATAGATTCTTGTTGAACCAGATAGATAGTATCTTCTTAGATTACCATTACCATCGTCATCAAAATATTGTGTGTTTACAGAATCACCTGTAACCGTAAATCCTGTGGAATCCAAAATTCCACCTAAATCTTTGTTGTATGCTGTATTTGGATGATAGAAAGGGTTACCAAATTCATTTATATAACCAATCTTTTTGTTTAGGGTCATATTTGAGGCTTTCTTCAACCTTATGTTTGTTATGTTAGATAAAATTGATGTATCTGTTGCATCAATGTCTTTTACTAAATTTGAATGTCTGAATATACTATCGAAGTTAGCAAGATTATCATTATCGTAAGTATTTATTGTTGTATTGACCAACTGTTCTAACTCACCTTTTGAAAGTGTTGTAAAGTTATTATTGTATTTGAATATTGTTGAGATAAGAATCTTAATAATTTCTGGATTTACAATCTCAGGTCTTACAGTAACCATATTCAATCCATTTAGTTTTCTGACAACTTCTGCCTTCTCTACTTCTGTTAAGTAGTCTGAGTTTTTAGGTTTAATTGCAAGAAATACTTTTCCATATTCTGGTGGACTGTTATCTTCACCACCCCATACTGCAACTGCATCTGCATTCGGGTAATACTCACTGACTTTTGCTTTGTAGTCATTCAGTGTTACCAGTCTGTTCTGAGATGTAAAGAATTTGTTTGCTTTGAACTTAATTGATTCTATCGATTCTTTCTCTGCACCACCTGTTGATTTCGATGTGGTGGTAATAACGGAATCTGAGTAACCATTTATTGCAGTAATTTGTGAAAAGGTTTTTGCACCATCGGCATGGTCTGTATCAACTACTATATAAGTCACAGTGATTATATCACCGTCTAAGAGTTCTTTTCCTAATACACCATCACCAAAGTATACTTCTAAATAACCTTCTTCATTTTCTTGTGTGTAGTAAACTTTAGATGTTGTTGATATAGTTGAAATGTCTGTAGACAATGCATATGTTTCTGAAACACCAGCAGAATTAACTACTAATGATAATTTACTTCTATCAACTCTCTCGTTGGATAGAACAAACTTTGCATTCTTAATTTGTCTATCATAGACAAAAGAATCAACCATATATGTACCTTGTGATATCTCAACACCTGAATAGTTGAAAGTAGTACCATTTTGAGTTGGTTTATTTGTATCTGTAGTCACAAAGTCATATGATACACCATCAAAAACTGTACCAAAAATATGTCCTCTAGGAATAGTCATCTCTGAAAGTGTAGGAGAAGTTCCGTCTGCAAGAACAACATTGTTAAGTGCAATATCAACAATAGCAGATGACACCTTTTCAGATGCAGGTGTAAAACCTAAATCTTTTGCACGAGATACTACATTCTTTCTAATTTGAGCAGAATCTAAGAAGAGTTCTGACGCTGCAATATTAGTATTGACTGCACCAATATGTGATGAATATGCAAGTAAGTCAATCAATGTTGACATTGTTGAACCTTCAAAGTTATAATCTTTTAACTTATCTTGTCCTTTAAGATACGCTTTTAAGTTATCTGAGATTGCATCAAAATCTAATTCTGTAATATTTATTTGTGAACTCTTTGTTGCCATTATCTTGCCCTTTTAAGTGTCATGTTGACTTCTTGATTCGGCATACCATTTAAAATCGTATAATTAATTGTGATATGCAAATCATTATTTCTTTTTATTGTGAATTGAGGTATTACATTTGAAACTCTTGGTTCAAAATCCTCAATAACTTCTTTAATTTTCATTTGTGCAGTTTTGACTCTTCTTTCGGTGTTAAGTGCAAACAATAAGTCTCTCATTCCACCAGCAAGAGCAGGTTTGAATGGTCTTTCATAGTAATTCGTCAACATGATATTCTTAATTGACTGTTTGATTGCATCTGAGTCTTTCTTAATTGTTATATCACCTGTTATAGGGTGTGCAGTAAAGTTCATGTCTAAATCTGCATAAACTTCCTTCGATGCTACATTCTTTCCTTGTGATTTTAAATCTGCCATATATCTATTTATACTCCCTATTTACCTTTCACTGAAGTATATTTACCTGCACTTGAACCACCTTTTACAGTCGTTTCATGTTTGTGGGTTGCAAGTGTTATTCCATTTCCAGCATCTGTTGATACATCACCAACTGCGTCAATTGTAGAATCATTTGTCTGAGCACCAGTGATATGAACTGTACCGTCAACTTTCAAGTTAGTGGTCATTGTTGTTTCAGGAGATGTAAAGGTAGTATTACCAACAACATCTGCATTTAATGTTCCTTGAATTTGTGCATCAACATTTCCTTTCAATACATTCATATTAACATTACCTGTATCAACTGTTATATTAACATTGCCGTGACCAACTTGTAAGTCTGCATTACCGGCAATATACACTTTGTCGTCTTTAAGTATTGCAGTATAATTATTGTTTACAATTCTGGTGACTTCTGAACCGTCTGCATGAATCTCATGGAAAGTTCCTGACCTGTGATGAACATTTATTCTTTCTGATTTTGGGGTGTCATCGATTTCTAAAACATGGCCGGCCTCGGTTTGCAAAACCTTGTTGTAAGGATATACAGGTTTTGCTTGGACATCCACAAAATCTCCTAAAATCTTTTGTGTTGATGTGTGAAGCATGCCACCGTTAATTGCATGGTCTAAAATACCACCTCTTGAAATAGAAGATAAATCTGATTCATCAACATATAAAGGGTAGTAAGGCAACATGTCTGCAGTCAATTCCAATTCTGTTATTGTAGAACCTGTTGCATCATAGTTAATTACAATCTCTTTTGGGGTTTTTGGTGCAGTATCTAATGCAGTTGATAAACCGTGTGAACGATTTGGTGCTTGTTCAGGATTAGGTCCGTCTGGAGTATCTTTATACTCATCAACAGTTAGTCTTCGAGGGTCATTGAATCCCTTTTCAATATTTCTGTTTAGTAGTTCGTCTTTAGTTGTTTCTTTATATCCTTTTTGAGGAATACCGGCAGATACATGAGTAATTACAGGGTCTTGTCTAGTTTTACCATCTCTAAAGAATCCAAAAACTGTAGAACCTTCGATAAGTCCATGTTGAGTTCCTATTCCAGATAATCCTGCAGAAGTTGTTGGTAATAAAACTTGTGCCCACGGCAGGTCAGGTGTCGCAATGAATTGTTTATTTTCTGAATGAATTCCATGTATTCTTACACGAACTCTTCCTACCTTTAAAGGGTCTTGTCTATCTTCAACTATTCCATAAAATGTTATCATGCTTCTCTCGGTGTCGCAGTATTGTCTAATGGTGTTGCAGTTTCTACCTTCTGCATGTAAGATTCTTTAACACATTCCATTGTCATTGTACCTGTTAATTCTGTTGGGTCACCAGTTATTTTTAAATCTGTTATAAGATATCTATCATCGTTTAATTTATCTGATGTATCTTGTTCTGAAGTTGGTTCGGCTGCAGGAAGTGATAGTTGAATAATTTGTCCCACATTCATATCAGTTCTTAAAGGAACAGTCACAACTATTCGATGTTGATTCAATATTTCAAAAAGTGCATTTCTTTCTAGTTTCGCATTGTCTCTAATTTCTTGTCCTCTGAAAAGTTCTTGAGCAGTCAAATCCTCATTGTCATCATATGAGTGTCTCATATCAGTTGCCTCAATGAAAAACGCGTTAAAATGCTGGTTTGGAGGTAAGTCAACATCTACCTCTGAATATGATGGTGGTTCTCCTTCACCTACAGAGTTTTCAACTGTAAATGTGTATTCATATTCACCATTATGAATCATAGGATAACCAGATATATGTTTTCCTCTTTTAAATGTTTCTTCCATGTCATAAACTTCTTCTGATTCTAATTTACGCAAAGGGTCGTATACTTTCATATGAGATGCATAAGCACCTCTGACTGTACCTTTTAATGTATCAAACATTTGTGGTTTTCTATAAGAAAGAATCTGACTATTCAAACCACCAGGAGCATTTAAGTCCATATCTTCTGTTGGAGATGAGTTTCTTGGTTTCATACTGAATGAAACAGGAAATTCTTGTGCAAACATCTCATCAATAGACTTAAATCTAAATCCACCATTCAATGTTTGAAAGAAGAACATACTGTTTCTGTAATTTGTATCACCACCCACATTTGCCTCTCTGACACAATAGTCTATGATGTTATTTGTAGTCCAATTAGGAACTATAAATTGGAAATTGTCTGGTTTGGTTTCTTCCCAATGGTCGAACTCTTCCATAGGTATCTTTGCTTCATTTACAAGAACATTCTCTAACATGTCATCATAAGAACCTCTCAATGTTCTACTTAATCTAGTTCTTTGTAGATTAAACAATCTAGGTTCACATAAACTCAATACATATGCTTGAATCTTTTCTCCTTGTCTGGAAATATTGTCTGCTTTAAATACTCTGAATGTTTTATCAATACTATACATTGCATCTGCAGTATCACCCATGCCTTCTTTCTGTTTGATTGATATACGAATGAATTCTTGTCCTGTAAAACGATAGTTCTTTAATAGATTAAGACCGTCAATAATACCCACAACACCTGATGAAAATTTTCTATGTATACTTTCAGATAATTCAAATTCACCAACAATTCCTGAGATATCTAAAGTCTCACCAAATTGATTGACTAGTGCTAGAGATTCTACTAAGAATTCTCCTTGTCTTAAAGGTGCTCCCATTATGATGCCATTACTTTTTCAAATTCTGATACGACTCTTCGTATATACTCAGGTCTTATAACTTTTATTTTTCTTGACTTCTCATTCTGTTCATAGTCATGTGTATAGTAAGTCACTGGTGTAAAACCTGTTGTTGAGGTGTTTCTTTTATGACCTTCTGAGTTGACATAATGGTCAACACCATCAGAACCGTTCTGAACGGATGATACCGTGAATGATTTACCACTCACTTTGCCTGTGACAACATCATTTGCATTCCAAGTTCCACCTACAACACCAATTCTATTGAATGTGGGTTGAACTGATATGACATTACCTTGTTGTGTTCCTGTTTCGATTATTTCTCCTAACAACCATTTGTTTGTTGAACTTACTATGTCTGATGAGTTAGTTGAAGTCAACCAATATTCAGGATACATTTCTTTAATATGGTTTTCAAATGTGACTTGGTCTTTATACCATTGATAATAATTATCCATTTCATTGACCAAGAAAAATGTCCAATGTAAATCACTATCACCATATAATCTATCTGCAACAACATCTGGTCTTTCACCGTCTTGTATTTCATAGAATGTGTATGAGATTACACTGTTAACAGATTCCTGTTCTATTGTAGACTTTCTAAAGAAGTCTTTAATGGTAACAATCTTACCTGTTGATAAAGTATATTGTATTTCTGGAAAGTTTTTAAATAATTGATTTGACATATTTTACCTTATGGATTTTTCTTGTTCTTCTTAGAATCTTTTATTGCTTGTTCACCGGCAGAACCTGCTTTTAAGTTTGCGTCTCTAGCATCTGCGTCTTGCGCATTTTCATCAATGATACTAGGCATAGATTTAAGACCTGATTCTGCACCCATTGAGTTTGCAGTAATTTCTTGATAAGATTCTTGTGTAAGTATTTTAAGTTCTTGAAATCCTAAGTCCATTTTAATACTTGTTGGTTGTCCTTCTTTGAAGAAAGTCATAGAAGTTGCATCTCCCTCATAGGTGACTTTACAACTCTGTAAAACCATAGGAAGATATCCATCAACCTTATTTGAAATAGGTCCTTCTAACTCTGCTTTCCATGTATTGGGATAGTTAAAGAATCCCTCTGCATCTGATGACGCTGCACCTAATGCCGGATATGTATCAGGCAACATTGCAGTTTTAAAGTAATAGATAATATCATTTATCTGGTCTGCCTCTGCTTGAGAAGTTGGTGACATAGTATAAGAAAAGGATAGACTTCTAAAGTCAACACCCTCTAAGGACATTTCTTGCATAGGGTTTACTGCTTTACCTTGCATGATAAACATTGCATTACCAGTCATACTGTTTAAAAGTTTTGACGCTGCTTGTGATAGACCTTGAATCATACCAGTAATAAATCCTGTTCCACCTTGTGCCGCTCCTCTTGCAAGTGAACCAACATCTTTTGCGGCATACTTAACAGAAGCTTCTTGTTCTAGTGTTAAAGGAATATGTAATGCAATCTGAACTTGTCCGTCTGCTGTATTCATAAGAGATGCTCTTTTTGTGTCTGCACCCATAACCATACCATCTGATTCTCTTCGTTGACGATTGATTCTTGCACGACTTGTGAATACTATGTAATTATCGTGTTGCTCTTCGAACGGATATTGAAGTTCAATTAGTTGTCCGTCTGGAGACTTCTTTGCTTTGTTCTTTGCTTTGTTGTTTGCATTCAAAGACTTCTGTAATGACGACTTTCTTTTCTCTAAAGTCTGTTTTGCAATTTCTGCCTGTGCTTCCAACTCGTTAGAGTTGATTACTGAGTTGTAGTTCAGTTGTGATAGTTTGGATTTGATTCCTTTTGCACTAGAAATAGCAGATTTTGCTTTATTTACTTTACTTAAAATTTTGTTAATATTGGGCATATAAATATCCTTAAACGAGTTATATACATCTATTTATGTCATACAGTGGTAAGTTCAAACCAAAGAATTACAAAAAATACAAAGGAGACCCAACAAAAATCTTCTATCGTTCGCTATGGGAGCGAAGATTCATGGTTTATTGCGATAATAACGAAAATGTCATTGAATGGGGCAGTGAAGAAGTCATAATTCCTTATAAATCACCTTTAGACAAGAGAGTTCATCGTTATTTTCCCGATTTTTACATAAAATATGTAAATTCTGCTGGTCAAACAGTAAGAGAAGTGATTGAAGTCAAACCAAAGAGACAATTACTGCCTCCGAAACCCCCAAAACGACAAACTAAGAGATATCTCAACGAAGTAGCTACATATGCCGTAAATCAAGCTAAATTTAAAGCAGCGGAAGCATTTTGTAAAGAAAGAAGACTAAAATTTCGAATTTTAACTGAAGACCACCTTACATAATACATAAATAGTATGTATGTTAGACTTACTTGATAAAATTCAAAATGAATCTCCTTTGGAAAATGCTCAAAGAAGTAAAGAGAGTCTTGAATGGTTTAAAGGCAGACTTAGAAAGATAAGACAACCAGTAAATAAACTACTAACTGATGATGATTTTCCTATAGTTAGTAGACCAGAGTTAGGCAGAATGTATATGTATCTTTATGATGCAAAATACCAAGATTTGATGCCTTATTGGGATAAATTTCCACTCACTATTGTATTTGACTTACTTACAGACGGTTTTATGGGCATAAATTTACATTACATTGCACCAAGATATAGAACTGCATTACTTTTGAGTCTTTATGAGATTGCAGTTGATAACGATGACGATGAAGAACAAAGAGTTGCATTATCTTATCAATTAATTAAGTCTGTTTCAGGTCTTAGATATGCAAAACCATGTGTAAAGAGATATCTTTACGGTCATGTCAACTCCAGAATAGCAGAAATTCCTATGGAGAATTGGGACATGATGGCAATGTTGCCCTCACAAAAATTTAATGTAAACGCAAACACTGTATATGCAGAAAGTAGAGAGAAATTTTAATGGATATTAATAAGATAAAGGCCAATTTCGATTCAGGTGCGATGAACAATAGATTCGCAGTTAACATGTTCGGACCTGGTGGCATAAAGTTAGAAGGAGTTAGATGTGAAACTGCATCACTTCCTGGTAGAAGTTTAACAACAAAAGATTTTGCAACGACAGGAACAATAACAAAAAAAGTCACACAAGTAAATAATACAAATGAAGTAGATTTCTCATTTGTGTGTGATTCAAGTTTCTTTGATAGATATATCATCGAGGCATGGCAATCTTCTATCTTCACTGCAGAAGACGGAAATAGTATCAAACCAATCTTTAATTATCCAAAAGATTATTATGGTACAATAGAAGTAGAACAATTTAGAAGAGATGATTCAATGGCATTAAGATACAAATTTCATGATGCATTTCCAGTCTCTTACGAACCAATGGCACTGTCAATGAGTGAAGGTGCCTTATTAAAATTTTCATGCAAATTTGCATTTAAAACATTTGATACTGAATATGGGGATGCCCCTCAACTTTCGGTACTAAATAAAGGAAGACGATATCTTGATTTAGCAAGAGAGAGTCTTACAGTTGCTAGTCGATACAACAACAAGTCTAAGGACTTTTTAGGGAAACTTAATAACTTAGATTCGGCGGGGTCAAGACTGAGCAATTTACTAGGTGGTGGCATCTAGTAATAACATTATGGAGTAAATTATGGGATTACCAATCCAATCAGCACCGACATATAAAACGGTGCTACCAAGTAATGGTCTTGAAATAAAGTTTCGACCTTTTCTTGTTAAAGAACAAAAGGTATTGATGTTGGCAAAAGAGGGTGATGATAAAACTGAATCCCTCGAAGCAGTCAAAAATATGATTAATGATGTTACCTTTGGAGAGATTGATGCGAATGATTTAGCAATGATAGACCTTGAATGGTTGTTCATTCAAATTCGTACAAAATCTGTTGGTGAAAGTGCAACTGTTAAAATGAAATGTCTGGAAGATGACTGTTCAGGAACAGGTGAGGCTTTAATCAATTTCGAGGAAGTAGAAGTTAAGGGAGAAATTCTTGACAATACTATAATGGTTAGTGATGATGTTGGAGTAGTTTTGAGATTACTCAAAGTAGAAGATACTAAAAGTGTACAAGATATGCCTGAAAATGAGGTGATATTTTATCTATTGAATAAGTCTATAGATAGAATCTTTGATGCAGAAAGTGTCTATGAGAGAACTGATATTAGTGACGCGGATGTAGATGAGTTTATTGAAAACTTAACCTTTGCACAACTAGGATTATTATCGGAATACTTTGAGAAAACTCCTAAACTAACGAAAGAAGTAAATTTCAAATGTGAAATTTGCGGAACTCAACAGAGTAGAGTTTTAGAAGGATTACAAAATTTTTTCTAATAGCCCTTTCTCACGAGTCGGTGTATAACTATTATAACACCAACTTTCAGTTGATGCAACATCATAATTATCAATTATCAGAATTAGAAGATATGATGCCGTGGGAGAGGGAGATTTATACGAGTCTTCTCTTAAACTACTTAGAACAGGAAAAACAGAGACAGAAAAGTAAACAATAATCTTTATTATGTATGCCGTGATTAACAATATGGAGTTATAAAATGGCAGAAGAACACAAAGACATGTCAAGCAATGAGGTGGAAATTGATTTAGATAAGTATATGGCACTTATCGAAAAACTTGACGCACAAGAAGATGTAATCCGAGAAATGAAAGAAGATGCCATTAAGGCAAAACGCGGATTAGAACCACCAAAAAGAAAGTTTATAGATTTGTTCTTAGACGACAATGATTTGAATGAGAAAGCAATCATCGGATTCATCTCATTCTTTTTAATGATGTGTTTCGGTATAACAGACTTAGTCACAGCACTAGTTTGGGATATAGACTTAAAAGTCTCTGAAACAATCTATACATCATTTGTAGTAGTCACACTAGGTGCATTTGGAATATCAGAAGCTGGAAAAGCATTCGGTAAATAAAGGAAAATTAAATGGCAGACGAAGAGATAAAAAAGGTTCGTAAACAGATTTTAGACGAACTCAAAGACGCCCAAAAGAAAGAGAAAAAAATTCGTGCAGAGTTTAATACAGAACTTGAAGAGTCTACTGTAGGAACAACTAAAGAATTTAAGAATGTTATCTCTAGTCTCGCTAAAACAAGACCAGAGGCAGCTAAAATTGTTTCTGAGTTTAAAGGTTTGTCTGCCGACACATTTAAAGGTGCCGTTCTTAATAGAGACCTTATTAAAGGTATGTCTGCTGCGACTGAAATGGCAGAAAAGGGTTGGAGTAATCTAACCGAAGAACAACAAGACATTCTATCAGATGTATTTGGTGGACAAGTTGCAAGAATGCAAGGTCTTGAACGAGAAGAAGAGAAATTTACTAACCTTAGAAAAGAGGCCTTAATAAAACAAGGACAAACTCAACAAAAGATTACCGACTTAGATAAAGTAATGGCAGATGAGAAATCTTCTGCTCTTTCCGATGCAATGAAAGCAGTAAAAGATGCAGAAAAGAAAGCAGCGGAAAATGAAACAAAATCACAAGACTTTAAACTACAGGCAAAAATAGAACAGGCTAAAAATGCTCTTGCAGACGAAGAATCAAACCAAGAAAAGATATTAAAAGAAAAATACAAAGGTCAACAAGAACTATTGTCTAAAGAAATGAAGGACAAAACTTTCTTTGTTGACCAACATGAAGAATCATTGTCTTCAATTGCACAACACCAAGAGAATGCTTCAAAAGAACTTAAAGCATCTATTGATAAATCTAAAGAAGAACAGATGCAAGGCCTTTCAAATTTCTCTGATGGTTTTAAAGAACTTGTTGGTTTTGATATCATGGGAACATTCGATGGTGCAACTAAGAAGTTAAATGCACTAGGTAAAGTTTTCGGTGGAGATGGAGTCTTAGGTGATAAGATTATGGGCAATCTCGGAAGAGTAATGCAAGATGCAGGAAAAGGAATTGGAAAAGCTGCAGGAAGTCTTAAAAAATCTTTGGGTTCTATGCTTTCAGGAGGCATGACGGCTCTTCGAGGTGCTTTCACGGCCATAGGTACAGGACTCGCAGCAGCGGGAACTGCCTTAATGACAACACTGACCGCATTCGCTGCTGGTGCCGCTGCATTCATAGGTGGTTTAGCTATGACCGCAGGTGGTCTATTACTTGCCGCTGCACCGTACATACTTGCAGGTATAGCTATTGTTGGTTTAGTCATGGCAGGTATGAAACTATATGAAGAGTCTGAAGGATTCAAGGCAGCGGTCGATACAGTTATAGATTACTTCATAGATATTAAAGACTCTATCTTTACAATCTTTGGTGGATTCTTTGACTTCTTTAAAGGTCTATTTACAGGAGACTTCGACCTAATGTTCTCTGGTCTAAAAGATTCATTTGGTGGATTATGGGATTTAATAAAGGCACCATTTAAAGCAATCGGTAACTTCTTTAAGAATGTATTCGGTATTGACATTGGTAAGTTTATAAAAGACATGGCAAAGAAACTGTTACCAGATTGGGCAGTCAATCTGATATTCGGCAAAGATGATGAAGCACCGGCAGAAGAAGAACCTTTAAAGGAAAGAGATAAGTCTAAAGAAGCACTACAAGAACAAAATTTGGCCAGTGCTGAAGAATCTGGATTGTATGAAAAGGTTGGAATGTTTGGTAAGAGTCAAGTAAACAAAGACATGATTATCACTGCACCTAATAATCAGTTGAACGCCATTCTTTCTGATGATGATATTGCCGATGAGTCTAAAGAACTAATTCAAAAAGAACTAGAGGCAAGAAAATCAATCATTGCAGATTATAACGAAGCTAAAACAGCTCTTGCAAATGGTGAGACAAACTTAGCAGACGGTTCTGATGCAAGTCTAGTTATGGAATTTGCAGAAGACGATATGGCAAAGAGACGAGGTGATGATATCGAACAAGCAACACAAGATGCAAAACCAAATATAAATGCGGCCGCAGAGGCAGTTGCTTCAGTTGTTCAACAGAATAATAATAACTCTTCTACTAATGTTTTAGTTCGTAAGGATACTGCTAGAGACGAGAACGATAGATATTATAACGATATGGTTGGTGACTTTTAAGAGTCTTTGGAATACTTTTCTTTCCTTGGTATAATCTTAGTTTTGTCTTTATGCATCTGAGTAGATGCGTGTGAAGGTGTTTCTTTTCTAGCTTTTACTTCTGGTTTCTTTTTACCAAATGCGAGTTCCCAACCGTCAGCATAGGCATCTTCGTTAGAGTTCCTTCTCTTAGAACCTTTTCCCCCATGCCACTCATTCATTATCTTGGTCTATAACCTTTTTGTGAAGCCCTTTTTGCATCAAGTTTCTTTCGTCTTTTGATGTCCTGATTTCTTTGATTCTTTGTATCGTTAGGTTTTTCATGATATTGTCTATCACGAACCTCTTGAACTATACCTGCCCTCTCACATTCTTTCTTAAATCTCCTAAGCATTCTATCGAAAGGTTCTTCCTGTCGATTCTTAGGGTTGATTTTTGGTCTCACTTCTGGCATAATTCTCCTGTTTTAAATAAGTGCATAGTCGCCCCACGCTTTACAGCATCCCGCTCTATACCGATTATTCCGCTATTAGCCAATAATCTTTCCCTTACTTGGTGCCCCCATTTCTGTCCACGGTCCAAGTCTGCCCTTGTTCTTGCATCACTCATACATAATATAAACACAAGGGCACCCAACTCAAAGATTAACTGTCTTCAGCTAATCTTTTGAAGTAATCCATCGCGTCGTCGCCGTCACTTGTTTGTTCAGTTGACGATTCTGCTGATGCGATTACAGGTTCAGTTGCAACACTTTCAGTGTTTACATTTCCCCAAGGCACTTCCTCTTGGTCTTCTGCAATACTTTCTGCTGTGCTACCTGATACTGCACCTGATAGACCTAACACTCTATCAAGTTTCTCTTTGAGTTCGTCATAAGACTTGAACTCGTCTGGAGAGATTACTTCACTTAAAGAATGAACTTGACTAAATGTAGAGTTAATCATTGCTTCATCACCTAACGGAGATGTAGAGTCGAACTCTGATTTGTCGTAGTTCCAGTAACCATCAACTTTTCTGATTTTGATTTTAAAGTTTGCACCTTCGGTCATATCAAATGGGTTGATTGCACTTTCATCTTCAAATGCTGGAGAGATTGCTTCTTTGAGTTGTTCAAAGATTTTCTTTCCAAATCTGTATTTGAAAACTCTACCTTCATTGTCTGGATTTTTAGGGTCTGAAACAACATAGACATTTGAGACATAGTGAAGTCTACGCTTCTGCTTTCTCGCACTTTCTTTGTTTGCTTCAATACCTGTATTCCATAATGTAGTATTGTATTCAGACACAGGGTCTTTTTTATTAAGAGTCGTTAGAGACTTCTCAATATACCACCCACCAGGTCCTTGAAATCCGTGGTCCCAATATGAAACCCATGGCATTTCTTCGCCTTCTGGAGTTGGTAAAAAACGAACTACTGCATAACCGTTACCTGATTTATCAAGTTCTGGTTTCCACATAGTATCGTCATTAAAGGATTTTTTCTCACCTTGAGCTGGTGATGCGGTTTCCATGGCCGCTCTGAGCTTATCTAATGATGCTGACATTGTATTCTCCTATTATATTCGTATAACATTGTATTTGCATTTTATTAAACAGTACAAACCTATGCACTGCCTAGTCCATTATAAGACTTACATAGTGTCCTGTCAACCAGGTTTTCTGTAAAACTTATAAAGTCCTGGGTATATTTATACCCAAAATTGGTACTACTCACACAAATCTATTAGTAATGATTTGTATTTCACTCGGTTGAATTCCACGAATGATTTGTATTTGTTTATTTTGACATGAATTCCAGGATAAATGATTCTCTCTGATATCAATCTATCCCAATCTTTAGTGAATCCTATAATACCATCCATTATACAGATTGTTTCTAAAGATACTTTCTTTGCCATAAACTCTTTTAAAAGAATAGGGTGTTGTCCGTTTTTAACTTCTAACACCTTCTGAATCTTCCTTTTACGAAGTAAATCGCTTACTTCGGTTTCGAATAGATAAGATAACTTTTGATTATTCTTTTTCCATTCTTTGTAAACTTTAACACACTCATCACTCAATAAGTCTCCTGCCCACAAATCTTTTTTAGAAAGGTTTGCAATATAGAAATCTTGTAGTTCGTGTTTGTATGTTCTAAACAGTTTACCAAAATGATATCTGTCCTTTCGTTTGAGAAAGGACTTTATATCTGCTTTGACTTTGCCATTATACTTAACAAAGTCATAGTCGTTAGAATAGAAGTGTAATTTTATACCAAGGTATAAAGTGTATGCATCATATCCTTCACGACTCGTCATTAAGTAATGATTTTCTTTTCAGGTGGTGTTTGAATTAATGGTTCTTCTTTACCAATATTCGCAACTGCAGTTTGATGTGCCTCTGCTACCATTTCATTACACTCTGATACGAATACATAAGTTTGTACAACCATAGATTCAGGATTTTCTTTTCCTGTCACTGCGACTCCTTTAGCAAACCCCATACCACCTTCTGGATTCTTAACAATCATTTTCGGATTTTTAAGAGTCAATGGTTCAGTCTTTGCAAGTTCCCCTACATACTCTCCAGTAAAAGTCACAACGGTGACTACATCTCCTTTTTTCATAATATCTCCTATTATTTTTTAGTGTCAAAGAAACCTGATAAGGTTGCTTGACTATTAGTTCCACGATTTACCATATTTAAACCTGTTGCCTCTGCTTCTAACTTCTCCTTTAAAGGTGGAGATAAAAGTCTTTTGGCACTTTCAGGTTCTAATTGGTTCTCTTCACATACTTTAAGTATAGCAGACATTACATCTGATTTACCATAACGGCATATCTTCTCTACTTTTTCTGTAAATTCTTTTTTTGATATCATCTAAATTTCTCCAACTTCGTAAGTGGTATCGAAACCACCTTTTCTCATAGTCCACATATCTTCGTATGAGTCAAGTGTATCTAAATCACAAATAAGGTCATTGATTGCATTTTGTTTATCGTCTGAAAGTTCTTCAATCTCATCTTCAAGGAAAGACATGAACTCTTCTTCTGTGACTCCAATCTCTGTCAACATTTCTGTTTCAACTTCCTTTTGATTAGCAATCTTAGTTTGATGCCATTCGTTTTCTATAAATCTAATTCCCATTTTATACTCCGTATATGTTTTTATATTGTTTTCTTAATTGAACTAAATCATCAATGTAGTCTAAAGGATTACATGAGAATAATTGAAAAGCATTAAGACCTTCTACTGCTACTAGAGCAACACATTCTTGTACTGCCTGTCCTGTCAACTCTTCTACCATAAGTGCATATGCAGTCATTTGAATAAACCATGGTTTTGCCATGTACTCTTCTTTATACTTACCACTTGTTTTGAAATCTATAATACATAATTGTTCATCTAAGATACCGACACAATCAACACGACCTGCCATTTCCAGATTTGGTGAGAACAAAGGTGCCTCTAAAGCAAGAGGTATAATTTCATCTAATACAGGTTGCATTGCATTGAACATGCCTCGTTGTAAATCATTCTCTATAACAATATCTTTCTCAGCACGAAGATAGTCTTCTACTAATTGATGAAAGTTTGTTCCTCGTTTTGTTGCTGATGCTGTAATCTTGTTTGCAGTCTCTTCACCAACTCGTTTTCTCCAGAGTTTGATGTGTTCTCTATTTAAAAGACCTGTGACTGTTGTGACTGAAGGATACTTTGCTTCCATACCCTCGAACTGATACATTCTTTTACCGTCTTCACTTACAGTCTTTGCTTGTAGATTTTCTAAATCTGTTATTTCTATAAAATTTTGCATTTGTTTATACATTATACTACTACTTGTTGTTTTTGGATAGGCGGTTTTTAGTTTGTAAGTCAACATGTTTATTGACTATCTCTCTGGTCTTAATATCTTTTGCATCTTGTACACCAGCAATCTTATCTGCCATTGGTGAGAGTTTATGACCAGATGCAACTTTATGTAATACTTCTTTAAACCCTCCGTCAACTTTAACACGGTCTCCGTGGCCACCAACAATACTAGGAGTTCCAAGTATCTTTTGTAATAGGTGTGGATTGTCTAATTTGAATTGGTCGAGTTTGGTGTAAGACATGTTATGTTCTTCTATTTCACCAGTCTCATTATTTAAAAAATCATATAAGGGCATAATTATCTCATCATAAAATGTGGAATATCTCGTTGAGTCCACTTTGCGAAATCTTTTTTGTATTCGCGGTAGTATTTATGATAGGCCTCAATAGAGTTTCCTGGAACTTTGACATCTTCAGGCATACATTGAGGTGGTTCTGACCAAGTACCTAATGTGATATTATCAGGTAAACAATTAAGAATGTTTCTAAGTTTAGTATCAGTTAGGTGTTCTCTCTCATATCTGTATGTGTATTCGTCACACAATGCAGTAAACATATCGAATGCATATTGATATTGAATTGCATTCTCACGCACCCACCTGGTAGAGGGATGATTGATATGTGATGCCTTGTATAAGATATCTTCTCTATCGTAATCTAATCTCCACCTTTGAATTCTACGACCACTAGATGCATCAGTGTATTGTTCACCGTCTAACATTCTATGTGCAGTGGATAACATTTGTGCATACTCGATAATCATCTTAACTACATGTTTATCACAATGTAGTTTTGCACTGACTTCGGGTTCTTCGTGTAAGTAAAATAAATTCATAGTTCCTTGATTTCTTGTAGAATAGATTCTACATTATCCCATGCAAGGTGTCCAACGACATCTTGTGTTATAGGAGTATGGTATGTTATTTCACCTGTTTTGTCAACCGTGAAATCTAAGACTGCAAGTTCCCATAATCCATTCTGACCACCATAACTGAAATCGTGTTTCACTACAGAGGCACCATAATCATTGCTGAACTTATAACGATGTTGAACACCATTATTAATATAGTCCGTGTTTAAGAGAAACTCTCTATGTCGTTTATGACCATGAACTTTGTCTATCGGTTTATCATACATTATACTAACTCCTTAATAATACTAACTAACACATTACCGTATTGTGCAAACCAACCTTGTTCTTCTGTTAGTGCAATACCATATTGGTCTGCAATCAGTATTGCAGTGTCGGTACCTAAGAATAGATTTCCTGCAAGTGTAAAACCTGCAACACTAATCAATAGAATCAGGTGGTCATTTGTTTTAAAACTATGAATCATATATCCTAAACAACCAATCATTATCGCTGATAGACTATAAATCTCCATGTGAAAGTTCCCACTCATTGCAAGTGTAAGACCGGCAAATACAAATACTGTGGAGACTATTTTAAGTCCAGTCAACATTGCATTTGTTATTTTAGTTTTAGTTCTCTTAGTCATAATTTACTCCTTTATGTCTCTCAACCAATCCCTATAATGAACTGGATTTTCTGTTACCTTTAAATACTCTTGGTACTCTTCTTTGTTTTCTTTTGACTTTGTCATAGCAGTAACCCAACCGTCTGAGTTATCTTGCCATGTCTTAGTATTTTCTGTCATAAACCTAATATGAAAGCCAAAGGGATAAAAATATATAAACCCCAAATTAATTTTTCTACTCTATCGAATTGTTCTTTTGTCGGCATGTTTTTCTCCTTCGTCTTCATCAAATGGACAACCATTGTGTCCTATCATTGATTTGTTTTTTTGTTCTTCTCTCCATCTTAGGAAGTCTATTGCAACCTCTTTTGATGTATGTGTAAGTGTTGATATCTTTTGTCTTTTCATTTGTAAAATATGTGATGTGTTATTTGAACTGTTTCGTTTAAGGTATCTGCCCAATACGGCTCAACCCATAAGTTGTGGTAATGTGTTGCACCCTCTGTAATGTCTGGATACTTACCCATAAGAACATCTTGTGCAACTATATAAGATTCGTAAAATGTATCAGTGTCTAAAGGTTCGTCTGATTTACCATCACAGAACCAACTAAACTGACATTGATTCCTAATCGGAATCATATTGCCCTTCCAGTTCTCTTTGTACTTCGCATCATATACAACACCACACACATTTTCTGGATATGCACTATGTTCCATTCTGTTAAGAACAACATGTGCAACTGCAACTTTACCTGCAAGGGGTTGATTGCCTGCCTCGAAGTAAATGTTTTTTGCGAGACAAACATTCTCACCGTTCTCATCTGAGGCATGAAGAAGACTAGGCATTAACATGATGAACATAAGTAATGCACCAAATCCCATACCAATTAAAAAAGCTCTGTAAGTATCACTCATCATTTTTCTCCCAAGGAAAGGGTTTGTTAATATGCAACCCTATAAAAATCATACTAAACATAATCACACATAGTAAGAAACCTCCTAAAAATCCTATTTCCATATTAACACCCACTGGTTGTGTGTGCATATGCATCGGGACAATCTTTGACTCCACACATACATTCGTCTTCGAACATATCACCTTGATTTGGGTTCATGTCTTGTGCGTTAGTTGTTCCGTAAGTTGCAAGATTATAAACATCATCTGCTGATAACTTACCCTCTGTACATTGTGCAATTAGTTTTGCACTTTCGTAATTAAGCGACATATCTTTCTCCGTTATGGTTCTCACCGTTTCTATTAAAGTTATCAAGTATCATGTCAACAACATCTGTTGCCCATATTGATTTACCACCAACATGCCATTGATACTCTTCAGTAGGAATTCTACCGTCTTTCCAATTATAAATTGTGACTGTCTCATAGTTCCAGTCGTCATAGTCAATCTCATCAACATTATTTGCATCGTACCATTTGGTATCTAAGTACCACTCACAATTGACTTTGTCATATGGGTCTGCACTTGTGAATGTTGGTGGACCTAAAACTTGACACAACCTGTCATAGGTTGTTGTCTTATATCCTTGCAATGAAGTCCCACCTGATGTCATATCAGGAGAACACACTTCGTAATCTTTTATTATCATATTAAGTCTCCTTTTTCACTATAGGTATATGGTATCAAAAAGTGATACGCATTGTCAAGCCCTATCTTGGATAAATTGTAAATGTTGTTGCATACTCTTTGATGCAATGATGAGGTGTTCTATTGTAAACACCTGGTATTGATTTGCCTCTGTACCTAATCCTCGAAGGATTATTCTTTAGAAAGTCTAAAACGAATTTGTGGTTCCTTACATTCATAGGAAGATTGGCATATTTAATATCGTATAAATTATCCATTAAACAAACCCTCCGTCTCTCTTTGTTCCTGCAATTGCACCTGAACAATAACCAGGTCCGTACATGAATCTATCACCTAATTTAAGAACAGGATAACCATCTACGAGATTACCTCTTGCTTTGTTTAGAGCAGGAGTTCCCCACCCAGCAGCGAGAAGAACATCTCCTTCTTTGAAATTTGGATTTGATTTGTTGATGAAGCCCCATACAGAACCACCACCACCATTTGAATCATCATAAGATACTATTTTAATATACTTACGACCTGCTTTAGCAACATAATAAGCACCATCTTCGGCACAATGAGGCCACCTTTCACATTTAAGTTCAGTCAATTCTGCACAAAGTTGGTCTACATATTCGTTTAAGTCTTTCATAATTGTCTCCTTTTTCATTATAGGTATATGGTATCAAAAAGTGATACGCATTGTCAACCCTATAAGAATAGAACTACATATGCACATGTGAAACATAGACCGATAAATCCAATTATCATCATTCTGTCGTCATTCATATATTTCTCCTAAATTTCGTATGGCAAATAGTCTTCTACTATCTCTTTGACTTTCTTTTCAGAGTACCAAAGACCACTGAACATTGATTCAGTTCCATCTTCCCATTGAACATAGTATCTCTTATAACCGAATGGTCTATCTGAAAAGATTCTAATATTTCCGTATGATTCTACTAATACTCTCATGCAAGTAACCCCTCATTTAAATCTAAGAACTCTAAAATTATTTCTCGTTCTGACTTCTTTAAGTCTTTTATTTCTTGGAGACCCCAAGTAGTTCCGATAGTCGTGAGTCTATTGCCAGCAACAACACAAGTATTCCACTTTGCATCATCTTTAGCAAACACTTTATTCTCTTCTGCCTGTGTTATCATTTCTCGACCTAGTTTGACTAACTTCATTGTTTCGTCCATGTTATACTCCTGTATTGTTATTAACAGTGTCTAGTATACTAAAAAGTGTAGGGTAATGTAAAGCGGTTTTATAAACTCTTTTGAATGTCGTCTAATTCTTGGAGTTTCTTATTGATAATTTCCACTCTGTTAGGCCAGTAGATGTAATCCTTATCTGAATCCTTTGCAAGATTCTCTAACAGTGGTCTTACAAAGTTATCCAATTTGTTGATTACATCCGTTGCAGTTGTAGTCTTCTCAATTATCTTTGTATCAATGGCCGCAAGTTCGTCTGCATCCATCGCTGTAAATCCGAAATCGTTATATTCTGTACTCATAGTATTATTTAGTAAAGATGAACTCACTTAATTTGGATAAAGTTTCACCATATTGACCATGTGTATTCTGTCCTAAGAGATTGCAAAACTCTATTTGTTTTAACTCTATGTTATCAGAGTTAAGAATAGTATCAACTCTATTTGTCATAGAACAAAATTCATACACTAGTGATTCAGATTTCTCTCCAATTTGTTTTTTAATTTCTTCTCTTGTGATTTTTTCTGCATCAAAATTATAATACTCTGTTCCATAGATTGAATGAAACCAACATGCCTTTATAACATCTTCACTGAACTCATGCTCTTGAGCAATCTTTCCAGTGGTGAGTAAGTGTTCGAAAAAAGTTCCTCCACTGTGTTCTGCATTCTTTGTTTGTTGATAGAGATAATCTAAACATGGTGTGGTGTAATTTAGGTCAAAGTATTTAAACACTAACACTCTTCTGATATTACCGAATGTTTTACTTAGAGGTCTTGCGGCATGTAATAAACTAGAATTAAATATGAATACTCTTCCCTCTTTTGGTAATACTGATTTTATAATTTCATCATTCTCAAATATAACAGTCTCACCACCCCAATTGATATCCCATTCTTCATTCAAATATATGATTGCTGTCTTTTGAGGAATATTTGAATTTTTAGAATCTACATGTGCCGCTGCATCATTACCAAAACAATAACCATTAATGTATGCTCGTTGAATACCCCAACCATCCATGTCTAATTCTTGGTGTATTTTTTCTAAAATTGGTGACCACATTTCAACAGACCTCATATCAAAATAAGTATCAAATCCGGCATCACATATGTTGTGATTCCAATGTAAGAATTCTTTTGTGTCGACATTCGAAGGCCAACCATAGTGAAAGGGTAGAGATTGTTGTGACACTCCTCTGACCAAGTCATTTGAAACCTGTTTAACAATCATTAACTGAATCTCTTCATATCTCTTAGAGTTTCTTTATCACTTTGTATGTTCTGATAATTAGCATGTGCCTGAAGTGTAATCTCTGGAATCTCATACTGTGGAAAAGATGTAATTAGTTTGTGAATTAGACCTGCAACATCTTGGTGTTTAACACTCGGTAGATTATCATCATTAAGTAATCCTAAATTAAGTGTGGTCATTTTGTATCTCTTCTTAGAGTTGTACTGGTAATTATTTGCAAGGTGATTGAGTTGTGCTTTCTCACTTGCATACACATAACCTTTTGATATGTTTGGTTGACTTGCACGACTGGAGATATTGATAATGAATTTTGTTTTCTCACCTTCCCAGGCTTCGTGTGCAATCGATAGAATCTCTGATTGGTCTTGATGTGCAAGATTGATTAGAACATCACAAGGTTTGTATCCTCTGAACACCCAACAATCTGCCCCATTCATTGTAATATCTTCACAACGAATTGGTGATACCTCTATTGTATTACCTTGATAAGGTGTTGCTTCAAGTGTGTCTTTAATAATCTTTGCAAGACCACTAGTTCCTGTTATTGCTATTCTCATAATACTCCTTAACTATATCAAATGATTGTTTACCAAATAGTGAACCATCAACACTACATTTATTACAAGGGGACATACTTCTATTTCCCTTTATTAATTTCTTACGAATCTTTGTCATAGGTTTACTAAACCACACATCATGTAATGTGGAATGCATCAAGTTACCTACGACATGTTCTCTGCCCCAATCGTTAGAACAAAACAATACATCTCCGTTCCAATCAACAAACATCTTGTAGAAAGGATAGTGACACACTTTGCCCTTTAGATTCTCTATGGTGTCGTCTTCTATTCCAACCCAATCCATAACTCCACTTCTATTGTTTAGAATAAGTCCGTGGGTTTCGAAATCACCCCAATGCATACGATACTTGTATTTGTTTTCTGGAATATATTTCATGACTTCATCAAAGTGTTCCATTTGTTCCACTCCGTCATAAAGATTAATGTAAAGTAAATCCAATCCACTAAACTCGAACAACTCTTCTGCATATTCTCTAGTAAGTTTATCACCGTTAGTATTACATTCTATTGTTGCATAAGGAACTGTACTTCTAAATGTATGTACGATTTCTCTGAATCTTGGGTTGAGTAGATTCTCTCCGTAACCACTTAAAGATATCTTACCTCTGAATCCATTCTCATGTAATTCCTTTCCAATGAGTTCTGCACCCTTAGGTGTCATGTGTAAGTTTCTATTTGGAAAGACTTCAGGATTTGCACGAGGACAAAACGAACATGTTCTGTTGCACAACTCTGTAGTGTTAACTTCGACTGTAAGAATAGAACTGAGTTCATTCAGTTGGTCTTGGTCTTGTCGACTCCAATGTCTCTTTTCTTGTTCTCTTCTATGTTCCAAGAAATCATATTGGTCTACTGCCTGAATAGGAATGTTTCTTTTATCCGACATGTACTTCTATGTACCTTTCAGTATCTAGTCCTGATTCTTTAACAAATTGAAATTCAACAACATCTTCGTCTTCTAAATTACACCAATCTTGTGGTAGTAAAATAAATTGTGGGTCGTCTTCTTGATTGATGAGACAAGACCTAGGGTCTCCATTCTCTTTGTAGTTGTAGAGTTGAACTTCTAATGCCTCTAATGTATTACCTATTCGTGGACAAGGATAAGAGATTGCACTAATGTAAAAGTTCTCTTTCTTTTTACTGTCCAACTTTTTAAATAGATATACGGATTGTCTGAACTGTAAACCAAGAAAGATTGTTTGGTCTTCTGGCAGATTGAACCTGAGCAGATTCTTTTCAAAGGGTCTCTCTGAATAGATTCTGCTTACTTGGTCTTTATTGAATTGTGAAACGGTATACTTTCGTTTAGAAGTATCCACCATCTCTGACATCATCATCACCATCTTTTTTCTCCTCGTCACTTCGAGTTGCTTCTGTTTCAGATGCACTGATGAAATCACCGTCTTCTTGCAATGATGCAATAAACGATTCTGTTTGTTCTTCAAACTGGTCAATCATTTCTTCTTTTGAACCACTTAGTTCGAACCCTAACTTATCACCCTCTTCTTGTACTTCTGTTTTAGAAATGTTTTCTAATTCTGACCTTGAAGGAATTGTAATCTCTTCATACTCTTCTTCTGCATCATCAATCTTTGCTTGAGCAGAGGCGAGAAGTTCTTCTTCAGTATCAAAGGTCGGAATAGTTTTCTTTTCTTCTTCTACTGGTGCAGTAATGTTTTCAGGTTCACTTACTTGTGCTTGAATGTTTGGGGCATTACCACCTGAGATTATAGGTTTAGATGTGACTTGTCCTGTAGAAACAACTGGTTCTGAATCCTCTAAACTTTCAAGTGTGTCTTCAAACTTTTCGTTGACATCTTCTAATGCTTGTTCTGGTGAAACACCATTATAAAACATTTCATCATCTACGAAGTCTGCATCTTCATCGAAGTCGTCTGCAAAACCTATTTCAACATCTTCAAAGACATCAGGTTCTACCAACAATTCATCGGCAGCTGCAACTTCGTTAACTTTTTCTACTTCGTCATAGAATGATTCTACTGTATCACCTTTTGGAACAAATTGTGTATCTGCATTTGGAGTTATGGTAACAGACTCTTCTTCAAAGTCTTTGAATGCCTTCTTGGCTTCTGCAACTTGATTTGCAGTTTCACCAATAAATGGTTCTTCAGGTCTTGCCTGTCTTACCATGTCCCATGCTTTAGACTTTGGCCTATCAGAGGCATTCATTTCAGCAGATGCTCTTGACTCGTCTAGTAAATCTTGTATTGGTTTAGATGTGACATTGTTCTGAACATTTGATAATGCTTCGAGTTGTGCCTGAAGAATTTTGTTTTGTTCTGCAACAATTTTTAATTCTTGTTGTGCAAGTTTCTTCGCCTGTCTTTCTGCAACAACCAGTTCATCCTTTTCTGCAAGACTAGATGCAATTAAGTCCCTTTGTTTTTGAACTTCTTCTTGTTCTAGTTCTTGTATTCTTTTAGTTGCAACTTGTACTTGGGTATTGTAATCTATAATACCTGCATTGACCTGTTCTCTGATTTGAACAAGTGCGTCTAGTTCATCTAGTTTAAAGTTACCTGCTGATAACCCTTTCTGCATGATTTGATTAACTTGTTCTGCGTTAGCAGGTTTTAATCCTACAGTAAAGGTGTTAAGTCTGTTGGTGATTCGTTCTAACTCGGAGAGTTCCACTGTTTCACTTGCAAATGTTGATTGTTCGTCTGCCATAATATATCCTAAAAATCCATGGAGTGGTACTCGACTAGAAGTTTATACATCGAAGTTAAACTAAACTCCCTTTCTTTTATGTATAGTCTCTGACCACATTAATATTTATTTAAACTTGTATCTCAGGAAACGCTTCTGATGCAATTTCCTTTGTTATGTTAGGGAATGGATTCTTCTTATCCTTAACCAAGTCAATTAGTTCTGCTTCTCTATGATGCATACCTTCTAACAGTTCAATCCACATTGTCTCTCTACGAGCCTGTGGTACCTGTTCAGTCACAAAGTATTGAAACTTTTTAAACTCAAACTTTAATCCTGTTTCAGATAGTTGTGAATCAGGTGCATCATTCTTTTTGTAAGGAGTTTGTCCTTCAGGTAATGTTGAATGAATGTTCTTATCGAACAACCACCTTAACACTTTGCTTACTGCACCGTTTCTATCATTACATATTCTTAAACCGTTTACTGCAGTTGGTATATCATCTTCTGCAATGATATTCGCTTGACATAATACTTCGTATACATCTGCTCCGTTTTGAAGTCTCACTCTTTCAGTGATTAACTCCATCTTTGGTTTGTTAGGAGCACCCTTCGGTCTTCCTCTTCCTTTTTTCTTTTCTGTTGTCATAATTTAGGTCCTCACCATATTATATTGTGTAAAATCACCAATGTTGTCCATCAATTCATTCAATCTATGCTCTCTAAGATAATCAAATACTTTACCACTCGGTGGTGTAGACTCACCAAAACAGTCAAGAATATTTTCTACGACATCATCTGGTATAAATTCTAAGTCAATCAAAGTTTGATTTCTTAAATAGTTCCGATAGTATTTATCGTCCTTTTCAATGCTAATCCTGAGGTACTTATCGACTACAGGTTTTCTTAAAGGGGTTTGTCTGATACCTTCATCTAAACAATTGTCTGCTGATAGTATATTTGGTATACCGTCTGACTTATCTCCTCTGAGAATGTGTTCTTTTAGAAATGTATCTGCATCATCTGGTGCAACGAACTTGTTTAGATTAGGAGACCATTGTTTTACATAGTCATACTTCTGCAACTGTTGGAAGTCCTTATCACCTGAGACGATTAGGACTGGTTCCTTTGAATGTTTAGTTAGAACTGCAATGATATCATCAGCCTCACATCTTTCGACATACAGGTAGTGGTAGGGAAAGTTATCTCTTATCTCGTCTTTAACTTTCTGCAGTGTGTCGAAGATAAGTTTCCAATCCATATCAGATGCATCTCTTGTCTTCTTACGGTTTGCTTTGTATTGTGGAAAGTATTCTCGTCTCCAAGGATTACTTGCATCAGTACATAGAACTATTTGTCCATACTGAGACGAGTATCGTTTACTGTAATTTCTTACAGAGTTTAGAATCATGTGTCTTAACATATCTTCGTTAATCTCACCATCATTCATTTTGAGTTGTGCCATCAGACCTGCTATTATGGTCTGAGTAAAATCTATTAGTATCATTTAATCACTTTTATTAATAATGTATTCTTAGTAATTCTATTGTTTCCTTCTTTCTCTTTAGAACGAGGTATCTCGTCCATGAAACCTTTAGCAATAATATTACCACCTGATACCAGTCTATCAAGTAAAGTTAAATCTGTCAAGGTCTTTTCTATACATTCGTCTGCATCTATTATCTTACTACCATTCACTCTAAGACCACCATAGGATTTAAACATGGTAAGTTTCTTTGTGGATGTGTTGTATCCAAACAACAACGATGCACGAATGATATCCTCTGGATTTATGGATTTATATTTCTTCCACTCTGAAAGATAAGGAAGTTTCTTTACTAACTGTGCTGGGGTTTTAGGTTTAGGTGGTTTACGAACTGGTGTATACTCTGCAATATACTTTTCAATATCGGTTTCAAACTCTTTAAGTTTCTTTATAATCTTTGTCTTCTGACCTTTAGTAAGGAAGTTATATGCCTCATCTAATTGAGGACAACCTTCTTTGTTGGTCATCTCGTATTGCATTTCTTCTGTAAACCCTTTCATGTATGCAACAACTTTACCAGAGTAATCTAATTGTTTGAGATACTTGTACATAGAGAAAGGTATGGACTTCTTATCCATAAGAGTATCGATTTGTGCTTCGACTTCGTCTAAGGCACCAATGGCCTTATTCTTCATTCTCTCTTGTATACTAACCGTTTGCGTGTTCATCGTTTCTATTTGTTAACATAAATTTACGAGCAGGATTTATCATCAAGTTTGCTCTCTTCATAAAGTCTCTGTTAGCAAGAAAAGGTATTTGATTCCTTTTATCTAACGAAACTTCTATTTCATAAATTGTATTTAGAAAATTTATTTCCAATAGAACGACTGGCCTTTTTTCGGCAGGTTTTAACAACTCTACATATCGATGTAGAGGTTCTTTGTATTTTACTCCTTCGGTAGTCCATGAGACTACTTTATTTTTCACGGTTAAATCATCCGCGTGCAAGGCACATGTCGTTGTATTATTACCAGTATCCATCTTAACAGTTAGTTCCTGTCCTTCAACTTCTAATGTTTCTAATACACCACATTCTGTTGCACTTCGTTTCCATGAATCTCTGTCGAGGAGATTATCTAAAACAATTTTATTAATATCACCATCAATTACTTTGTTGATACCTTCGGTACCAGGTGAATGGTTAACTTCGATAATGAATGGTGAGTCTTTATCTCTGTTCTTTGCTGGCATAAAGTCTACACCAACCCATTGTCCGTTCACCGCTTTGGCTGCCTGTAAGACTGCCTCTTGTTCAACTTCAGTAAGTTTAATCTCTTCAGGTTCAGAACCTTGTGAAACATTACTTCTAAAGTCGTCAAGTATCTTAGGTCGTTTCATCGCACCTATGATTTCTTTGTTCACAACAATACATCTAACATCGTAATCAACTTCAATGTATTCTTGTAATAGTATATCTGCATAAGGGTCAATCTTATAAACCAACTGAACGGTTGATTGTAATGACCTTTCTGTTTCAATCAATAGAACACCAACACCTTTACTTCCTTGTAGTGTCTTTAACACCATAGGGAACTTAGACTTCAATGCCTCATGGGCAGTCTCTATTGATTCTTTATCTGCATTTGGTATCAGTACGGTCTTAGGTTGATTCATACCAATCTCTTGCAGTCTAAGATAACATCTAAACTTATCTGCACATACTTCAATTGTTTCTCTGAAGTTGCAAACAGGAATACCATATCTTTCTAATTGAGATACTAAATCCAGATATGAATCTTTTTTACCAACTGCACCACGAATGATTACAACTGTATCTTCATCGATTTCAAATCCAAATGAATCATCTTCTTTGTGTATAGTTATGGTACCTTTATCTTCATCACGCATGATGAATGCACCATTGACACGACAATCATATACTTCGTGTCCTAGTTTCTCTGCAAGTTTAACTAACTTTGCACTCGTCGCTTTAGGGTTTGACTTCTTCGGTTTTTCTGCGAGTACAACCAGACGATAAGGATTTTTAGCATCCTTATTCTCCGTTATTGTTTGCAACTCATTAAAACTTTTAATCATCAATTCTACTTTCCTTTTCTTTATGTAATTCTACAAAATATTCTGCATCTACTACAGCAAGTGGTTTCTTACCATTCTTTTTAATTACTACAAGAGGTTCATAACTTTTGCAATTAGACTCTGCTTGTTCCATTGCTGACCAGATATTAACTTTCTCCTGATTCTTACATTCTACACTATAAGGGAAGATTTGTCTAGTCTGTTTTCCCATGATGATATCTTCACCACTAGAACCCATAGGTCTTGATTCTAAATCTTCTTCGTCTGCATTTAGATGTTCGACTAACATCTTTGCAACCCATTGTTGTAATCTTCTGCCTTTAGCTTTGGCTGACGAGGTCTTCATTAAATTGTATACTCACTCCACATCCACAAGAAGATACTTCTTTTGGATTTATAATTTTAAAATATTCATTAAGACCGTCTTTAACCCAATCTAAAGTTGAACCACTCAAATAAGGTACAGACATCTCATCTAACACTACATTAAATTTACCATAGTCAACAAGTTTATCAGACATGTTAATATAATCTGATGCGTCTTCAATATAATATTCGTAACCTGCACACCCACCACCTTTAACTCCGAGTCGGATAAAACCGACCTTCTTCTTAATGAGTTGTTGTATTGCTGTATCAGTTACCTCTATCATACCACCTATTTATTCGTTTGAGTCCTGTTCCTCGAATAAACTTACTTTCTTAGGTTTAATCATTGTGTAAGGTATATGAATGTCTTGGTCTTCAGGCACATACAAATAATTAATCTGACTGTTCTGACATGTTGTGATTGCATCTTCGATTGTCTCGACCAATGCCTCACCACCTAGATTGAATGATGTATTAAATATCATTGGACAACCTGTGATGTTATAGAATGCTTCTATGAGTTCGTAATAGTTTTTGTTCTGTTCTTTTGTGACTGTTTGTATTCTACAAGTACCGTCTGCATGAACTAAACTAGGAACATCTCTGTATGCTTTCTCTCTTGCTTGTATCGCAAAGGACATCCAAGGTGATTCTTTTAATTGTTTCATGTCGAAGTAATCGTTTGCATGTTCTAACATAACTGAACCTGCAAATGGTCTATAGTCTTCTCTTTGTTTAACTGTATTCACAATTTGTTTTGCCATAGGATTTCTAGGGTCAAATAATATACTACGATTACCTAATGCACGAGGACCCCATTCGGATTCTCCTTGAAAGATTGCAACGATTTGTGCTCTGTCAATCAGTAAGTCAACGACTGTATCTAAGTCTCTTATAATTTTAGTCTTTATCATTTTGTTCTCCTGGAGGATTTGCAACCAGTGTTCGTTCAAACCAGAGGGCTGCACCTGCAGCGGTACCTCCGTCATGTGGCATAGGGTCTACAAAGAACTGGTGTTCTGGAAAGGCATCGAGATACTTATAGTTGTTCGTGCAATTGAGAGAGTATCCACCACTGAGAACAATGTTCTTACAATCTGGATTCGCATCGACTGCCATCTGAATTGTTTTAATTGATTCTGCTAGTGTTTTCTCTTCGAGTTCTTGTGCAACTGAGAAGTTATTAAATACACCTGTCTCACTAATTGATTTGGCGTATGAGGCAAGACCCATAACTTTACCTGCACCTGTACCGATTTCGTCACAACCTAATGCAACTGACATCTGACTGAAGTTCATACCACTTGAAGGTGCTGATGTGAATTCTAATTCGACACCATCTTTGTTTACGACTAGGGGTTCCATACAATGAAATGCATCGAACGCCATGTTAGGGAACTGCCAACCTATATCGGACACCATACGATGATTAGATAATTTCTGGTACTGGAGTTCTGGTTCCATACCAGGTTTGCATAAGTAGACTGAATCAGTCTCTTGATAAGAAGGATACTCATCGTGATACCTCATGGCACCACCACCATCCCAAACGATTGCGATTGCATCTTCGTTGTTCTTATAGTAAGGACTTAAATGATACCCACACTCTGCATGATAGAAGTGATGTTCAGGTTCACAATGATAGTTTTCTAAATTCCAATGATAACCTGCTAACATATCTGCAATCTCAAAGTCTCTATCACCTAGGTTATCTGATAGGTCGACATACTTGCCGTATGTCTCCATTAAAAATTCTATTCGTTCTCTTGTCAACTGTTCTGCACTGACATCTTTTGCAAACTGTTCTGCGAGAAGTCTATCTTCAATCAGTTGTGGGTCATCGATTGACCATACGAGATTTGCCCTATGGAAGGTTGCAAAGATTAAATGGTCTGGTTCTTGTATGTTCGACTGGTCAATACACTGAAGGCCTTTATCGTGTTGAGCATCCAGTTTATCGGGGTCCCAAAATTTATGTCTACGAAATCTTGCCTCGTCATGACAATACTTTAGTTCTCCGTTTTCAACTTCTGCTACCGATGTGTCGTGTGAAATATTTATTCCAATGATTCTCATAATATAATCCTGTGTGTGTTATTACTTATTGTTATTATTACTATAATTCTTTTCTATCTGGTCTAATGTCACCAATTTATCATCAATGAATAATTCAACTGTTCGTTGACTACCTGATTTTTCTCCTGCAAAGAAGCCCCAAAGAAAGGAACCACCTGCACATGCAGATATAAAAATAAAATGTATAATATATAAATCCATATAACTATTTAGACATGTTCTCAATGTAGTTAATATTCAGACACACTCGTCTATAGGCATCATCTGTATTTGAAGTAGAGGCATGAGGTATATGACCATTAAATATAACCATACGATTGGCAACTGACCTTACTTTCTCATCTTTAAACAATGTATCACCATCGTTATCATTTAAATAAAGTATTGCAGTTGTGTAATCATTCTTCGTATTAGGTAAATCGGTATGAAACTCATGTTCGACTCGTGACTCTGTTCTAGGTACAAGATTTAATTTCATTCTTAATAGTGAAAAGACATTGAGTTGTTTCAGTATAGGTTCAAAGTGTTCAAACATCCGAGACTTGACCTGACCTTCACTGTACAACATATGAGTATACTGAGGCGAAGGTGAATCATGGTAGGTGTTAATACCCTCATGGAAATACCAAGGGAAGTCCTCATCAAAGACATCTTTGACTAGGTCATTAAAATATTGTTTGTGCAAAAAATCATTTACGATTTGCATACACACTCTTTAGTTTATCAACACACCAGTATACACCGTCTACGATACCGTCCCACACTACGAAGCGTTTCGACCATACATAGACTACGATTCCGACCCATACTAACACCGAACCGAAATATTTAATTGTCCATATAAGGACATTAAAGGGCATAAAAAATAAAAACTCTAACATAGTATACTCCCTACGAAGGCCACCCATAAAGGTAGGGTGACTAGACCAGTAAATTCTATTATATATCTGTGGAACAATTCTTCCATTATAATACCTCAAATAAATTACGAAGTAGAAGAGCAACCCCTACACCATTTAATAACACAAGGGCTCTATCTTTCCATAGTAGACCTACGACTAACCATCCTGTGACACCTACTGTAGACAATATCAAATCATATAACTGATACTCTGGTATACCTCTCATAGACATAGACACCATAATGAATATAGATGCAATCCATTTAACATACCATGAGTAGTCATACTTAGGAGTAGCCGACTTAAATATTCGTTTACTATTCTCTAACTCTTTTCTATCATACTTATCCAAGATACCCTCCGTCTAACAACACAGCCATTATAACAACGGCACTCAAAACATACAAGGTGTATTTAATTAAAAACCATATACATTTACCTATGAGAATGAATATATTATCTAACACTGAACCACCTACGAATAGTATAGACTCTCGTATATGCAACGAAGGTCATTAATGCAGTAATCAGTGTACCTATGTGAAAAGTATTTGTCATGTCCCACACATCTATGCATATAAACAATAGAAATAAATTCAATGGATAATTAATTAACAGACCAGTACCAACAGTGGTAGCAGTCTCTTTGTGTAATTGTCTTGATGCTTTACTCATATAAAATCTCTGGTGGTAAAAAAGTTTACCGGAAAAAAATTCTTCATTCACGCTTAGATAGGTGCTTTACTCTCTACCACCACGATATACGGTCCCTTAATCACTGTTTGCTCAGATATACCTCTAAGACTTCACAGGAGACTCTCTCCTTAATTCAATGACATGACCCTTTGTCTCGTATTGTCTTGCAAGTTTCAACCCTTCCTTTAAAGGTAGAGGTTCCACTGTACGACAAGTCAATGGTTCTGTTCTATTCTTAGGCATACTGTATAAACTTACAGTAGTCCACTCGTACTTTGAACCATCCATTATAACATATTCCTCATGCTTTGGCAACGCCTTCGGAGATGCAGTAACCATACGGCTCTCCGACTATATAATTGGAGCGGAGACATAGACTTGAACTATGAACTCAAACATGGAATGATTGCGTGTTGCATTACACCATCTCCGCTGAATAGGTGAGTATCTCTCTCATGTACTCTTGGCATTCTCAGTATACCTCTCTAGTGACTTACCTCTCTGCAATCCACGAACACATTCACTAGTTGATTTCGCTTCTTATACATCTATTATACACCTATTGAGCGTATAATACAAGTGGTTTTTTAATGAAATACTGATTTATTTCCGTTAACCACTAAGTAATCTATCTGAATCTGACCTCGAATTTCGATATCAGTACGCAATTTAACATTCTCACACATGACATTCCAATCATGGTTACCACCTGCATGTATCAACTGCATCTCTCTTGCACTCAAAGGTATCTCTACCGCTTGTGAAGTTGCAAGGTGGACACCAATCAAACCATTCTCTATCATGATATTAAACCTATGATGAGTGGTACTATGAACAAGGATAACCCTTGAAGGAAGTCAGTATCTAATAATCCGTTTTTCTTTATTGCTTTTATCATGGTACTAGTATATCAAAAAGTGAACAGCATTGTCAACGCCATGTATATCACTAGAATGGACTAGACAATAGGGGGTATGGTACAGGTGTTTTAAGCAAATGGCAACGCCTTCGGAGACCTATCAACCACAGGGGTTAGGAGGGTGTCTCTCATGCTCTCTGAGACATCTATTCGCGTCTCTGAGATGCAGTGGGAGTAGGGGTTCCCGAGTGCTTTGACCCCATGCGTAAAATGTGTTTTGTATCTCTTAACACGCTCAGTGAAACCAGTAAACTCCACCGTAGGCGAAACCATGATATATTTGATTATTTTCTCACACTTTGACACACTTCTGCACACATTATATTCGATTACAGAATGGACTCTGAGAAATTATATTCCAACATGCATTCCTACTGCATTCCTTTGGCGTCCCTACTAGGATTCGAACCTAGACTAAGAGTTTAGAAGACTCTGGTGCTATCCATTACACTATAAGGACTATAAGAGAATTACTTTGAGTTGAATCTATTCGTTATTCTCTTCATTCTATCATGCATATTCATATGTGATATGAAGTCGGTGGTTTCACTCTCTATTTGTTCTTTGATGAGTGGGTGGTTATCATGGTATATGTCCATTGCCATTGATATACGAGGGGTATTACTCATGTGTGAGTTGACTCCGTGTTCTACCATACTACCTATCAGGTGCATGACTCCTTGTGAATTACGCTCGTAGGTTTCGTTGTAGTGTGTACCTGTTGTTTCAGGTCCTGATATGAATGTGTTTGATGCGTAGAAGTTGTTGTAGTCTGTAGGTATATTCTCTTCCGCGTGGAAGTGTGGTGGTATATTCTCTGTCTGACGGAGTATATTGACCCAACATTGAACATATAGTACCTCTTCGTCTTGGAATTCGGGAAGCGTAAAGAGTCTCTTCGGTATATCGAATATCTCTAGGTCTGGATTGTTTAACCAATTGTATACTGGAAATTGATTTGTTGTACCTGTGTACGATGACTTTTGGTTATTCGGTATCGAAAGTACCATACGCTCGTCGCGTAATAGTATCTTCGATAGTCGATTGCACTCTTCTGGTGTGAAGAGGTTGTATTGTGACCTATGTGTGTAGGGGTCGTATTCTTTTATAAAACCCATAGTCGTAGATAAAGGTCTTGCATCATACCTTCTCCTTTGACTGATAGAAATCTACAATGACGATTAAGTCTTTTCCACTCATGTCCGAAGTATACAAATGCTGATTCCATTTGTTCTATTCCTTCTGGACCTGGTGCTCCATCCCATATTCCAGGGAAGTAAGGTAATACTTTCTCATCCCATACATCATTGAATTCTGTATTTCTATTCTCGTCATTAATATACCAAGGTGCATATGTTCCAGGAGGTGGTGCAAGTTTCATACCTGTGAAGTTGTCACTGATATATGCACCTAATCCTTTCTCTTGTTCTTCTGGTGTATATGTCTCTTTAGTGAGTTCTGAACAGTCATTACCATTGAATCTAATTAAGTCTGTCTGAATACTAGGTGTGTCTTCCCACCATGAGGAGGTGACTCCTAGATATGGTGATTTAGTATCTCTGATTGATACCATTTGTTCACCTGTCAATTTGATGTGAGTCGGTAGTTCTGATATCTCACCTGCCATAGGGATTCTTTCAATGTAGAACTTCTGACATAGTTCAAGTGGTAAGAAATTGATGTCGTTGATAACAATCATGTCTTCTGAAGACCAATCACCGTTTTTAAACAAGTCTAACTTATAGAACTCATCGTTGGTGATATCATCTCTCTTAGTAAGAGGTTTAATAGTCATACCAAAGTTTGTTTCGAGTCCTTCTGCATTATCAGTATAACAGATAACATTAAGTTTAAGAAAAGGTAATATAACATCTACTCTATGACGAAGTAGTAGTTTCTGTATTGCGTTGACCTTATCGATTGAATCTTGGTCATGTGTAGTCTTTAATAAAACTACATTTAAATTGGTTTGATTTGTTAAACCTTGACTATGTTGTTCTTCTATTGATTGTGTTGTGTCATTCATTATTATTCAATTTCTCCATGTTATATGAATATTTATCTTCTCATACGAGCAAGGTCTTTTGCATATTGACCTTTCTCACCTATTTCCTCTTCAAAGACTGGCACAAGATTACTCTTATGCATGACTGCAATACCTAGGAGTTTTCTTTCACCTGTATATTGCATAGGTTCTTGTTTACACATATGTGACAAGTCACCTGTAGTCCCTGTATATGAGGGATAGTCCTCGATTCTCAATTCAGATACAATTTTATTGTATTGTCTTTGTTGAGATTCTAATAACTCATTGTATTTAGTTCGTTTGGATTTAACAGAAAAGGCCTTTGTCTTTCTTTTCTTACCATGTGGTCCGTATTTAATACTTGACCCTAAATTAATAAAACCCATACACTAAGTATACTCGGTGTATGGGGTTTTGTCAAGTGTTTTATGAAACTAATTTTACTACTTTGTGTAGTCGTCCTGATTTCATTAACTTGTTAAATCTGCCTAATGGTCGTCTATAAGTTATCTTTGAAAGATATCTAGTGATGAACGAGGCAGACAATGATGCTCTATATGACATTGTTATCTCCTGTTGTGTTGAAACTCTCCGACATCTGCACTTCGATTTCTCTACTTAGTCTTGTGTCTTACTTGTTTCAGTTATGTGTCATTTGTGTGACACTAGTATTTATAAGGAAAGTGGCGGAAGATGAAGGATTCGAACCTTCGATACCGATAAAGGTATGCTGGTTTTCAAGACCAGTGCATTCAACCACTCTGCCAATCTTCCTTATAAGTGGTGGAGCTAGAGGGAATCGAACCCACGACCTACTGATTGCAAACCAGTCGCTCTCCCAACTGAGCTATAGCCCCTTAATTGTTTATTCTTTTGTCTTCTTAGTCTTTGTTGTTCTTGACTTATAGACCTTTTTGTATGCTTCGTTAACATCAGGTGTTGATTTGTCGTCTGCAACATAACGACCTTTCTCGTCTCTTGCTCTAACAGTTTCGTAACCTAACCATGTTGTTAATTTATCCCAAAATGCCATTTTCTTTTTCCTCAGTTGTGAATACTATGTTAGCTAATCCTAACTTTCTTCGTCTATCAAACTCAATGTTGATTTTTCTTTTTAATCTACCAGTTGTATTGGCATTGTTAAACTTTTCAATCAATGTTTTAATTGATTGTTGTTTCATATATTGGTGAGTAGTGGTTTTCTTACCTGTTCCTCTCTCTACTGTGACCTGTGTCGGTCCAAATTTTACTGGCATATTATTTCCTGTTTTCTTGATACCATTTCAGTGAACACTCAGGTCCACAAAAAATGATAGCTTCATTGTTTTCATTTGGTGCAGTGTGATACTTTACCTCTTCTATAGGTACCATTGTATCACAAACTTCACATTTATAATAGTGCATTATATGTTAAACTTTCAGTTTCTTCTAACATATCATCATTAGCAGCTTGTATGACTTCATCTGGTAATGGGTCATGTGATAACTCATTCTGAAACCATACTGCAAGAACTGTTCTTATTCCTGTTTTCACTGTTGAGACACCATGCCATACAGATGTAGAATGATTAAATAATACTGCATCACCTTGATTTGCATTAAATGTAATATCATCTACAATTAAATTGCCACCTGTGTAATCATCATCTAAAAAAATGACTGCAGTTGCAGTATCGAATGTGTCTGCATTGTCGTTATGAAACGGCATGCTAGAACCTGTTGGATATTCCATTACTTGCATGTATGAAATAAACTCAAAATCTTTATGCTCTGGTATAGTAGGCATTATCTTATCTGCAAAATACATGTAATCTTCTTCAGAAGAGGGTGTTATGTTCCAACATAATCTACCTAGTTTATCTATATACTTGAAACTGTCCTTCTCATCATCATTTACAACTTGCACTTCTTGTTCTTCTAGGTACTCAACTTCAGTTTTTTCTTTCTGTTTAAACTTATGCATTATAAGACGACAAGTATCCTTTTTCATTGACTTAGGCGTATACATAAGTATTCTTGGCTCAGTAGAACTTGTCATTTTATCTGGTCTCCGGATGTAAGAATCTAACTTGTGAACATCTCCAAGAATCCTTCAGTTTAGAGTAGTCATCTACCCATGCACCGTGTATTCTATTGCCTGGAAATATAACACATCTATTGAATTTTGCAGGTATAACTCTGTTAGTAGTAAATCGGTCATTTACAGGATACATGAGATTAAACCTTTCATCATTTGTTACCCATTCACCCTCATATACGGCAGTTCCACCATCTTCTAGTTTGTCTAAGTAGACAATCATGTTCAGTGTAGAACGAGTATCTGGTGTGGACAACTCCTCGTCTGTATGTGGGTAATGTTGTATCTTAGGGTTATCAATGTTAATTGACTGAAACAAATTGAACTCATAAAAGTGTGACCAATGATAGTCACCTTTCCAGAAATGTTTTCTACAAAAGTGCAACACTCTATCCATATCTGAATAATACTTTCTTGTAGGGTGTGATATGTTATCGTTGATTCTGCAATCATAGTAATCTACACCATTTGCACTATTTCTTTCTGCATTGTATTTCCACAATGGGAAATCTCTTTGCATTATATGGTCATGTAGGTCTTCTGGATTCTCATAGAAGTTATCAATCGTTAAACAGAAACCATCGAATGTTGGATTCCAGTTGTCTGCAAACGAATAGAGTTCATCCATGTCATAGACTTTACTCATAGTAATAATCCACCTTTAGGTCTGTTATCACTCTTCTCACTCGCACCAAGAGGGTCAAGTAAAACTCTTTCTCTTCTCGATAAATCTAAATTCTTTTCTACAGGCATATCTTCTCTTTCAACAACTTGTTGTTCTTGTACTGGTTGTTCTAAGAAACCATATTCTAAATCATCGGTTGATTCACCTTGATTGGGAACTCCGACTGGATGATGTAGATTGAATGAGATAGATATTCTCTCATATTCTGGTTCTGTATTTCTTATTGGTGGGACTTCATGCATTAACATACTTGGCCATAATAAGAACTCGTTTGTTCTAGGGAAAAATTCTATCATATCATGATAACAAGGTCCACCTATAAATTTTGCATTGTCATATTCAGGTTTACTCCAGTCGTTAGTAGGTAAATTAAGTGCATGAGCAAATGCTGGATTAGGATTTCTAAACTGTATTGGTTGAGTATCTTCATCTTGAATTGATGGATACCATGTGCCTGACATATAAGAATTTATGTGATTATGTGATGGATGACTATGTTCTTTATTATAGACATTGACCCATGCAAATAAGTGTAAATCATTTCTTTTGATATGACCAACTGATTGACCATAACAAACTTGTATGAATTGTATGTAAGTGTCTTTGATTTGTTCTGCAAATTCTTTATACCATGGTAATAGTATTAGTTTCTGTCTCAGTTCTTCGTTAAAATAACTAGTATAGTTCTTAGATTCATCATCGTTATGCAGTTCTTTTGCCTCTGCAACTAAACTCCTACAATCACTTTGAACCTGTTCTAAATCCATATCTCTGAGTATTCCTCTTAATATGGGTGTAGAAAAGATATCTATCTGTTCACAATCACTTGCAGCTTTCCAATCACTTGTTTGCATAATTAATCCTTTTTTTCTACTTGAACACCAACACCTTTTTCACCGTTAGGCATAGTGACATCACGATAATATATCACGACCTCACCTAGTTGTTTGATGTATCGTTTTAGTTCTTGCATATCTTCTGCCATGACTTTGTAATCACCAACAGTAGATGCAACGAAGACGACTTCTCCGTTATTTAACTCTTTCATTTCATCTAAGAATCTATCTAAGTATGTATAACCCTCAGGCCAATCTGGATTTTCTCTTTCTGATAAATCACATGCCTTAGGTCTTTTGAGTTGTTCTACACCTTTATCATCAAATCTTTTAGGTTCAAATGATAGTGTTCTCTTACATGGGTTTACTATTCGTGCCTCTGATACGACATACCATTTTGGTGCAGTCAAATTGACTGGTCTTGGTAAATCAGGTTGCATGATGTCAATCACAACAGGTTTAGATACTATCTCTACTTGTTTTGTCCCCAATAGAGAACAACCACTAGTCGTTAGTAGTAGGATTGCCAATACTATATAATTTCTTAGTATCATCTTCGAGTCCCTCCATCACTGCCTCTGAGGCATTGTTAAATCTTAGTTCTATCATACCTGGTTTTTTCATTGCAAGTAAGTCTAAATTGTGTCTACTGAATATTGAAAGATACTCTGCCTTCTCTTGTTCGATTTGTGCATTTACTCTTGTCATGTTCATCAGTGCCTTACCTTGTTTTTCGTAAGACTCTTTCATCGCCGTCATGGTGGCTTTCTGTTCTTCTACTGCAGTTTCTAACTTAAAGTTGTTTGCAGTGAGTGTTTGATTTTCTTGGTATAACCAGTAAGATGCTAATCCTAGTACCAGTAATATACCTATAAGTGCTTGTTGCATTATTTCTCCTCTATTTTATAGTCTAGTCCTTTTGAAGACCTGACTTCTATCATCTTCTTACTTTCCCAATCACGAAACTTTAGATGTTTTTCTTTTTGAATGATTACCTTTCTGGCAACATAATGTGATTTGTACATTTGACCAGTGGTTTCAGATTGTCTGTATAGTGTGATTTCATATTCAGTGTGAAACAAACTTCTGAGAAAATTCATCAGTTTGTCCATGAATGTTTTGTTGTCCATAATATATCCTCGATATACCTTTATTTAGTATGCGAAAAAAGGTGGGTTTCTTTAAAGTCTAAACCCACACACCGAAAAATCGACTCGCAATTTCAGTTATATTATTTTAAGTCGTTATAACTGGACGCAATGCTCAAGAACGACTATTTTCTTAATTTTTTAAGTTCATTGATTGTGTTCTCAGCACTAGTATGAACAATACCAATACCACCATTCTCAACCCAACTATCAATGTTCTTTTGTCTATCATCAACTAGAATACTACCTTCAAAGGCATACATTCCTTTCTGACTGCCAGTGAATGTGCAAGTGACCGCAATTGTAGGGTCAACGAACTCTCTAATCCACTCGTTTTTATCATAAACACATAACTCTCTGTTGACTTCACCAGCCGCAGTTAATATCTCCCACGGTACCTTTGTGTGTCTAACATATGCAAGTAAATCATACATATCTACCATCGGTGGTAGATTTCTGAATAATCTCTTGTTGGTTAACTCTTCTTTTCTTGCATCATAAATCGCATGACCATGTGCATCTGGTGTAATATTGACTCCTGCCAACTTAGATGCACCAGCCTGGAAATCGGCCAACACACCATCCATATCAAGGAAAATTCTTTTTATCTCAATCTTTTTCATACTTATATTATACCAGAAATCATACCGCTTTGGCAAGCGTTTTCAGTGTTTTTTCTAGTGCATATGCCTCTGATTCATCTATTGTTCCGTTCTCTAAAACTTGACGGACATGCACCATTTCGTGTGCAAGGGTGATGAATCTTTCGTTGTCATATTTGATGTAAATGTCTAAGTGAACCTTAGAGTCATCTTTTTTGTGTGGGTATTCTATCAATCCAGACTGCCTGAACTGAGGTGGTAATCGTTTGATGTATAAAACAGACTTAGGTATGTCTGTTATGCCTAACTGTTCTGCAATATAGACTGCATTAGTTAACATCCAACTGTCTTTACAATAAATCTCCATCGTCTTCTATCTCATCACTATAAGTATCTCCACAGAACGGACAAAACCTTAATTCATTGTCTCCGTCATGTTCGATTTCACATTCACTCATACAGTTATTACAAAACATCATTTCTTTTTCATTTCTCATTATAATAAATCCTCATCAAAAGTTGTTCCGTCTATCGCTTTTTGTGTTTTGACCATAATCCTATCGAATGCCTCTGGAAAACCTGTCACTTTTCCATTAACTGTTAAGTATGGTGGTTTTGCCTCTACAGAGGACTTTTCTACATCTAATCCTACTATGTATGTTCTACATGTTTGATATTCTCTATCAACCATTTTCATAAGATGCTCATATCTTTGACAAATCAATTTGGTTTCACCGACTTGGTCTACAGTTGCAGGAAGATATAACAAATACTCGTTCATTATTCTACCAATAGTTTTCTATTGTTGTGCCATTCTTGTAGGTTATCAAAACCACCTATTGCTTCACCATCAATTCTAATTTGTGGGAAAGTTCTTGCAGTTGGAAATTCTTCGAAGAGTTGTTCTCTTGTAAAATCCTCATCTAACATTTTGTAGGTGTACTCGTATCCATGTTGTTCACATAGATTTTTTGCCTTTACACAGTAAGGGCATGCTGGTTTACTGAATATTTCTATCATAATAAGTGTTCACTCCTTGTTTTCTTAGCAGTATATATTGTTCCTGTCTTACGACCATAATATGGGGTTTTTTCTACACCTTTAGTGCCTTCTGCAAAAAAGATTAATGACACTAGTGACACTAGTGCAACCCATAAAATTCCTATTAATAATATTGCGTCTATCATAATTTAAAGTCCTCGAATGTAGAATCATCTACATCTTGTTTTATGCCACCAATGAGATAAGATTCAATCTCAGTCTCTTGTGGAGCATTCTGTAATCCTCTACTATTGAACCAATGTTGTGTCCATGGTAAAGGGTTGTTTGTTGAAGAGATATCGTATATGGGATTTAATCCTATTGCACGAAGTCTCTTGTTTGCAATAAATTCTACATAGTTTCCTAGTAGTTGTGTTGATAGTCCAATCATTGAACCATCTTTGAATAGAAACTCTGCCCATTCTTTTTCTTGTTCTACTGCATCTTCATATAATTTGTATACTTCTGGTTCACAATCTTTCATGACCTTGTTCATCAACTTATCGTTTTCTTGTTTCTGATAACACTTCAGTATATGTTGTGATATTGCAAGGTGTTGTGATTCGTCTCTTGCAATAAGAGAGATAATCTTTGCACTGCCTTCCATCTGTTTTAACTCACCGAATCCGAATGAACACGCAAATGATACAAAGAATCTAATACCTTCTAGTATGTTTACTGATATAAGTGCCAGATATAATGCTTTGTACAGGTCATAATCCTCAACTTTGAGTCCTAGTAATCTCCTTCTACCTAGTTGGATAAATTCATCATACTTCTCCGTGACCATTTCTGCTCTCTTGACAATTGCAGGTTCATCTAATATGGTATCGAAGACATCACTAGGGTCTGCATAAATGTTCTTAATGATGTGTGTATATGAACGACTATGAATAGTCTCCATGAAGTCCCATGTAATAATACAAGACTCTAGTTCAGGCAAGGTCACGAATGGTAAGAATGCTATGCTTGGTGCCCTCCCTTGAACTGAGTCGAGTAAAGTCTGATATCTTAGATTAGAGGTGAATATGTGTTTTTGTGCATCAGATAGATTCTGATAATCACTTCTGTCTTTCTGTAAAGATACCTCTTCTGGTCTCCAGAAGAAACTAAGTTGTCTTTGTGTTAGTTTATCAAATATAGGATACTTGAACTCGTCAAATCTTTGCGTGTTCAATTCTTCACCGAAGAACATTTTGTTCTTCTTAAAGTCTACATTGTTTTTGTTAAATACCGTCATTAAATTAAATCCTCTTCCACCTTTCCTGTCAAATATGAATAGTTGTTCACATACAAATGTTTGTCTGGTGTGTTATCCCACACTTTAGTACACCAGTTATCAAGACTATGTTCACCTTGTATTGGTTCATCAGACCATCTGCTCTCTCTTCCATCCCATTCAGTCACCAGATTTCTACTATGTGGGTTAGTACCTGGTTTATTGTATGAATAACCATCTAAACTACACAATTTACTTCTCATGTTAACAAAATGTAAGAACATGTGATAACTGTAATCACCACAAAAGGTATTTCTCCAATGTGGTATATTAGGTCCTTGATATAGTAAGACATCACCTACTTCAAGTTCTACTGCAATACCGTCATGTATATCTTGTGTGACTTGTTTAATCCAATGTTGCCCTTGTTGGTCATTGTGATTTGAATAATTATGTTTGTTATTTAACCATATCTTCCAAGGTGTATTATCATCTGATTTATATTTTAAAGGAAATGTACAACTAATTTCACAAGATGGTCTATCTGTATGTGATGACAATGATGCACCTCTGATATATCTTCTACTGAATGAATAGGTCTCTTGTAGTTTTATATCTAAGACAGGATTAAGTGCATTCTTCATCCAACGATGTAGACCTACTGCAGGTGGAAAATTGTATGCACCATGAGATTTGTTTCTCTGTTCTTTTGGTGTAGAATGTGTTAACTCATCTTCTTTCATGAAGTGTGCATTGTATTGTCTTTCATCATTCTCAATGCATTCCCACGAATCATTGACCATGTCTATGATTTCTTTTGGTATGAAATTCTTTAGAACAACATATCTGTTGTTAACAAAATCTAAAGTTGTCTGACTTGTTTTACCTGTCCATTTGATTTTGTCGGCATCTTGCCTATTCTCTTTTACTGAAACATCAAAGTCGTATAACTTATCTTTTTTAGATTGCACATGCATCGCAGTCTTCCTCGTCTGTATTTGGGGAAGATATCATTGGTGGGACATAATCATTCATTGCTGAGTTTTCATCTTTCACCACATCTTCAGTTTTACCATCCATAGTATTCTGATAGTAAGATGTCTTCCATCCGTATTTGTATGTATTTAGTAAGTCCTTTGCCATTACTGATATAGGAACTTCACCGTTTTCGTAGTTCTCTGGATTGTATGACCAGTTACCACTTATTGCCTGGTCAAAGAACTTCTGCATTACTGCAACTACTTTTATATAACCTTCATTTGAAGGCATATCCCATAATAGGGTGTAAAAGTTCTTTAACATTTGGTATTGTGGTACAACTTGTTTCAGTGTACCTTTCTTACTCTTCTTAACTGACAAGTGGTCTCTAGGTGGTTCAATACCATTTGTTGCATTCGATACAACACTAGATGATTCACTAGGCATTTGTGCAGTAAGTGTAGAGTGTCTAAGACCGTGAACTTTAATTCTTGTTCTTAGTTTTTCCCAATCCAACTTGTATATAGGTTTAACTAAAGTGTCCACATCTTTTTTATAGTGGTCAATAGGCAGTTTTCCCGCTGCATATTTTGTTGAAGTGAATCCGTCACACTGACCTTTCTCTGATGCAATCTGATTAGATGCACATAGTAAATGATATTGAAATGTTTCTGTCAATTCATGTACTAATTCTAATGATTCTTCTGAACCATATTCAACCTTATTCTTTGCAAGAAAATGAGCAAGACCAATATAACCAATACCAAGACTTCTTCTCGCCTTAGTTGATTTCTCGGCTGCCCTTACAGGATACTCTTGGTAATCTATCAGTTCTTCAAGTCCTCTCACTGCTAAATCACACAAGTTGCTCATCTCATCTAGTTTAATTATGCCAACATTGACCGCACTGAGAATACAAAGTGCAATCTCACCTTTACCATCGATATGTTGAATAGGGTCTGTTGGTAAAGTAATTTCTTGACAAAGATTACTCATGTATACTTTGTCAAGAAAACTACTATGTGTATTGCAGTGGTCTATATTCATAATATAGATTCTGCCTGTCTCAGCTCTTTCTTTTAATAAATCTGTAAATAAGTCTCTTGCACTTACTTTTGTTTTTGGTATAGATGTTGCTCTCTCATATCTTTCATAGAGTTCATCAAACTCTGGTGTACCAAAGGCCTCATATAAACCAGGTACATTATGAGGAGAGAATAGTGTTATTTCTGAATTAGATAAAAATCTCTTATAGAATATCTCTGACAACTGAATAGAGTAATCTAGTTTTCGTACTCTGTTATCTTCTGTTCCCTTATTGTTCTTTAATACTAGAATGTCTTCTATTTCTTGGTGCCAGACTGGGAAATGAACTGTTGCACTGCCTCCTCGAACACCATTTTGTGTGCAACTTCTAACTGTTGCTTCAAATTTTTTAAGGAAAGGGATAACTCCTGTATGTTGGACTTCACCACCTCTAATCTTTGAACCAAGGCCTCTAATTCTTCCTGCGTTAATTCCGATTCCTGCCCTTTGTGCAACATAGCGTCCAATGGCCATATCACTGCTGAATAGAGAATCGAGCGTGTCGTCTGAGTCGACAAGAACACATGATGCAAATTGTCTAAGTGGTGTTCTAACTCCTGCCATAATCGGCGTTGGGATAGATATTTTAAATGTTGAGATTGCGTCGTAGTATCTTTTGACATAGTCTAACCTTTTATCATCGTCATAGTTTTGAAATAGAGTCATTGAAATTAACATATACATGAATTGAGGTGTCTCATAGACTAGATTAACTGACCTATCTTGTACAAGATATTTGTCAACAACCTGTTGCAATCCCGCATATGTAAAATCGAAGTCTCTGTTGTGTCTGATGTAGGAGTTTACTTTATCAAACTCTTCATCACTGTAATGATTTAGGATTTCTTTGTCGTAAACCCCATAATCAATATTTCTTTCTACTATCTCTTTAAGTTGTGGATAGATTGTTGAATCTTTCCACTTTGTATTGAATACTTGTTTCTGAATACCGAATAGTAATAGTCTCGCTGCTACAAATTGATAGTTTGGTGAATCAAGTGAGATTAAATCACTTGCACTTTTTACTAAAATTTGTTGAATATCTTTTGTGGTAATACCGTCATAAAATTGTAGACCACTATTCATTTCTACTAATGATTCTGATACACCTGCAAGGTCTTTACATGCCTTATGTACCATTCTATGTATTTTATCTAGGTCTATCTCAACTTTCGCACCATCGGACTTAACTACTTTTATTTCTGAATTCACTTCTTCTTATACTCCTTAAATTTCAATTTCGCTGAGAGACCATTATATGTATTAGAAGTAATTATATCAGCTATATCTAGTGCTGTCAATCCACTTTGTATCATGTCGTTAATATCTTTTAGTCCGTTTACTCTTCTGTCTGACCAGAGGCATACTGACCAACCTAAATCAATAACTTCGTCTATCTTTTTTAATATCTCTGTATTTCTTGGTTCATTGTCATAAATGAGTATTGCTTTTTCTTTTATACTATCATCTATCTTCTTGAAATCACTACCTGCAACTGCTATAGAGTTGGGTAGGAATAGACTGTCTATCGGTCCCTCAGTGACATAGATAGTCTTTGATTTGTCCACATTATTATAGTTGAAGATGAGTGGAACATCATCTTGGAATCTCATAGTTAAATAACGAAGTGGTGAATCATTGATTGCACGACCTGTTACCCCTAATAACTCCCCACTCTCACTAACGAATGGCAGAATGACTCTTGGGTCATTTCCAAGAACTCTCTCTCTATACTTAGTGTGTAGATGAGATAGAACTTGTGCGTTGTCTACAAACCAGAGTTTCTTAATTACTTCATCTGGTATGTTTCTTGCCTGTAAATAGTCTCTACTTACAATTCTATCATATGCACCATGACAAACTGCTTTGAGATTTTCTACAGACATTGACTCAACATTTTTATTTAGTAAATCTGGATTGGGAGTAAACTTGAATGCATTCGATGAAGGCATTTTTTGTTGTCGTTTCGGACCTTTTCCACTTTCTTTTAACCATTCTTTAATATACTCTTTGTGTATCACAGGAAAATTATCTTTCAAAAAGTTCACTGATGAAGTGGACTTGCCACAATTGTGGCATTTGAAGATAAAACTTTGCTCTAACGCAAAATGATATCCTCGTGCTTTATGTTGATTTTTTGATGAGTCACCACAATACGGACATCGGTGATTCAATGTATTATCGTTCTTCCATTTGGCCAAGTCAAGATTTGACACGACCATTGAAAGGTATTTCCTTTCTAACCATAGCATAACTACTATTATACTATGATTAGTCTGGAATTACAAGTGGTTTTTAGCCGTCTATAAGTGTTTGTACTTCGGCGATTTGAGCTGTGTTTGTAGTCACTGAAGCGTCGTATGCAACTTTTTCTGGTGCATCTGCCGCCATTGAATCGTAACCACTAGGTTTTGCAGGTGCTCCTGCTCCTTCAAACCATGCTTTTCTACCTGCTAAGTCATCCATTCCTGGAATCGTAGGTGTAGAGTATCCTTCTGGTGCTGCCATGTTGTTCTCCTAAATGTTAAATTTAACAGTTTTATTTAGGCTTTTTCATGTTTAGAATCTTATCTTTTGGTACTTGTAAAACATATCTATTCTCTACAGTTTTTGGTTTAATTGTACCTGTCTTAGGGTGTGCTATAAGACCAATTGATGTGATTAAGAGTAGAATGGCCAAAGGGTCAAACACAAATATAATAGCAAATATAACCCATCGTATTGCGTTATCGAGATAATCTCTGGCAGTTTCCTGACCGTATATGACTTCAGCGACATATTTAATAGGTCCAACTTCTCTCTCAAAATTTAGTATCTCCTGTTCAAATGGGAATCTTTCTTCCTTGTATACACTTATTGTATCATATAAGTCATCTATCTGCAACTGGTATTCTGTGGTTCTATTGATAATATCATCTGCATCTCCTGTAGATGATATCTGAAGTCTCTTAATCTCATCATTGGCATTGTCTATAGTTGTTTGTGCTTGTGTTCTATACTTGTCTATGTTTGATTGTTGTTGTGATATATCAGTTCTTATTTGTTGTCTTTGTTCTGATTGTTGTTCAAACAATGTATTTGCCTGTACAACATAGTCGATTGTCTGCTTCTCATCACCTTGGAAGAGACCTCCTTCATCGGTGGTGATAACCTCAACACCTTTGTTTCTTAATTCATTGACTGCAGTATCTAAGGAAGTCATCTGAGTTCTAAGACTTTCTATCTGAACTTGTGCATAGTCTATATCTCCTTGAACTCTTTCCCATGCACCATCTCTGATGACCTCTTGTTGTCGAATTGATTCTGACACATCTATCTTGGAAGTTCCAAGGGAATTCATTCTTTCCTCTAAAAGGGAAATCGAGTTGCCGGTTCGGAGTATTTTACCATCTATTTTCTGAAGTTCTGATTGTGCAACTGATGTTTTATATGATGTATCTGAACTTGCCTTTGCAAGGTAACCAAATATACCAAGTGATGTGATTAACATCAATATGAATACTGAGAATGTGAGATAGTATTTCATGTAGTTTAGTCTATCCCAATATAGATGTAGATAGGCAGCCGTCACAATCTTACCAAATTCCAAAGCACCTGCCATAACAACAACACCTAAGAAAGCACCTGCAAATATAGTAGCAAGACCAATCACGGAGAAATACGCAGCTATGCCTGCGATTGACATAGAGGTAAATAGGGCGAGGTAATTCAAAAATTTATTCATAATTTACTTGGAGTATTTCTTAATGAGGTCAAACAGTTTTGATGGTTCATACTTGTTTTTCTTCCTCACTATGGGTACATTGGTAGATACCGATGAACCTGTTGCATTTATAGGTGCGTCCTCTTCAAGTTTTGTGTATTTGAAATACTTCATAACTTGGTCTGCAATTTGATATGCACACATTTTATCGGAAGGATAATGAACTCCTGCATCAATTCTTCCTTGTGCAGATTTATCTGCATTTAAATGTAAATTTGTTTTGTGTTCTGGATAGATTGAACTGTAATAATGTGCAACTACCTTTGCCTGTAGGGCATGATTAGACGGATATGAAGGTGAATCAGTTGTATCAGTCTCCATGTAGTCATATTTGATGCCTAGTTTCTCTGCAACTTGTCTTGGTCTAGGTCTTTGAAACTCAATCTTATAGTGTCTACCAATATGTTTAGCTGCATCTATAATCTTTTCTATATCATCTAGTTCCCACGACAGGTCATTATTAGACATATACTCTTTCATATAATATGATGTATCATGGTCTGTATTGATGTATGCTTTCTTCTGTTCGTCTGATAAGTTCTGCATGTTTTTTACCATGCCTTCTATCTCTCTTTTTGTTTGTGTTGATGAGTTTGCAGGTGGTGGTGTGACATCAATGTCTTCCATCCAACCATCTCTGAATAGTTTCTTTGCTTCTTTTGGTTTAAACTCTTTGGTTATTTTACCATATTGAAGATTGTCTATTTCTAATACTTCTTTAATATACATCGTCTTGTGTCACCAATACTCTATGCTCATCGATATAACCAATATAACATGTTATACCAAATATGAGACTATGTTCTTGTAATATATGAACAGGTGTTTTTTCGGGATATACGATAAAATCTCCTTGTTCATCAAAATTCTGTTTGAGTTGTCTTTTTAGACCGTATGTTTCTCCTAAGTTCAGAGTTCCTACTTTATGTGCCTCTGATAACATCTCTGCCTCTAAAACATTTTCATCTTTAAGATGTCTATAGAACTTTTCACATAGTTCTTCCATCTGTTCTGCATTTAGGTTTTGTTGTTCTTTTAGAAGTGCAAGTGCAATTGCGTAAGAGGCAAATGCAGTCTTACCGAATGGTACTTTTTGTATGATTCTTTTGATATTGAATACAAGTCTAGTCAACATATCCAATGCATCTTTTTCTGCGGCAGTGTTTAACCCTTTAGACTTGATACGATTACCATTCTTATCTATGAGTCCTAGTTTAAATGCGTCAAAGTCTTTCCACTTTGTCACAAGCATTTTTAGAACCTTGAATACTACTAGTGTGTTTATTATACCCATACTTCTATTTATATAATCTGGAGCTACTGGTCAGAATCGAACTGACTACCTGCTGATTACAAATCAGCTGCTCTACCGAATGAGCTACAGTAGCTTATAATTCCCTTAATCTTTCTGCAAGTTCAAAATCAATATTTATATCAGTATTCCAACTTTCATCGATATATCCTAGATACAATAACATTGTTTTGACACTTGGCCAATATGAGTCTTCTTTGATTTTAAACTTTAACATTCTCATACATGCCTCAAAACCAAAGACATTGAATAGTGTTATAAGGTGGTTTAACATGAGTCTTTCTCTCATCTCACCATTTTCGTGATAACGATGTAATAATCGTTTTAGATATCTGAATCTTCGTAAGTCTTCTTCGAAGTCCTCAATGTCGGTGCATTGAGGGTCATCGTAGTTTTGCAGTGCGAATGCACTGAAGTTTTTTGCGGTTAGTTTGTCAAATAGACCCATAATATAATAAATTGTTGTTTACACTATTATATAGTGTAAGAGGATTATACTTTTAAACCCTTTTTAGAAGCTGCTTGTTTCAGACCTTTAGACCATTTGAATTTCTTGCTTATTTTGTTTTTAGACTTTTTGAGAAACTTCATGGCCATTTGTTTTGCTTTATCTAACATACCTTCTGATATAAGACCGTCTTCTAATGCTGAAGAAACTAACCAGGATATAAAGTCGTTATGGTTATCATATTCATCTGTAGAATCACCATTTTCTGAATAGGCCTCTCCGTGGAAATTTGTTATAACATCTCCTGCATCACCATGAACCATATAATAACCTATTTCTTGGCCTTGGTGATTTACATCAAAACCCCACTCTTCATTTTCTTCATCTTGGTGAAACATGTTTATATCAACCTTAATGCCCATTACAGTGGTTGAAGTTTTACCTTTGCCTTTGAATATAGACATACCTATATTCTCGTAGAAAGTTCTGATGTCTTCGAGAAGTTGTCTTGTCACTTTAGATAGAACCGTATACCTTGTATGAACCGTTTTCTAACATTTCATACTTAACTTTAAGTGAAACAATCTTCTCTTCTTTTTCTATTTCGTCATATGGTGTATCTACTGATTTACCCATGATTTCACCATAACGAGAGAAGTTTAAATCAAATTCACCTGACTCAGAAAACTCCATATCTTCGTTTGAAACTGGATTCAAACCGATTTGTGAAAGTTTTGACTTCATCTGTTCAACGGCTGCCTGTGGATTCATGTATTCTGACACTGCAACATGTCCTAAGACTGCGTTTACTCTCGCAACAACATCTGCATCGTCTAATTCATAAGGTGCTTGACCATTTTCAAGTCCTGAATCTTCGAATAAAAAGTTTTTAAATGTTTTCATAATTTTCCCTATTGATTATCGTAATAGTTTTTATTTAACTCACCACGAATTATTGTTTCACCAATTTTTCTACACTTAATGTAGACTCTTTCAGTATTACCACCAATTGATGTAAATGTTCTAATACCGTTTGCAATTGTACCATTCGAATCGGAGTATGTATCTGCATCTGATTTAGTTGCAGTATTTTCATACTCCCATATGTTATTCGAACCTGCTACAGTGACATAAGCCATTTAATTGACTTACGCTACTACAGTAATTGTACCAGCTGCTGTACCAATACCTGCTACTGAGGTAATTGTTGATACAGTTGAAGTACCTTTGTCTTTAATTGTTCCACCAGCAAGTGCAAGTGGGTTAGCACCAATTGAAAGTACATCGTTAGCATCAGTTGCGGCATTTGCAGCTGCAATTCCTAATGCGAATGTAAGTTCGTTAGTACCTGAACCTGATAAGTATGTTAATACATGATTTGCATTTACACTATTAACTACTGTAAGTGTAGGTGAACCAGTCACATCGACTGCTTCGTTGAATACTACTTTAAGCGATAGTGTTCCACCTGCTGATTTATCAAATGCTGTAGTAATCCAATCAATATCAGTGATGTTTGCAGCTCCAAGTGCAGTTGTAAGTGCTGAACTTGACCATGCAACTAATGTTTCAGTCAATGTTCTTGCTCCCACGATTTTCTTTAATTCCCAGCCATATGGTTTGGCTTGAGTGTTTGTTTTTTCAGCATCGGTTAACCAATTTGGTTTTGATTCGCTTCCGCTTGTATGTCCCCATAGTGCCATGTTTTTCTCCAGTTTTTAAATTCTATTATGATGCAACTTTTAATATAGCATCATATGTTTTTTTGAAAGATTTAGCATCTTTTGCTAATAATCTAATGTATTTATCCCTTATTGGTGCTTTAACCTTCATTAAAGTGTCATGAACTAACGCTGCATCTTTGCCTTTTACCTTAGTTTTCTTATTATCTTTAGTTTGGATTTCACCATCTCTCTTTGTATCAGTAAATTTCTTTAACTGAACGAAGATGTTATTGTCTGCCCAAGCAGCCGAACCACTGGACTTATCATTCCATGCATCGAGAGCCCTTTGCATGACTTCATCTTCTGAAGCTTCTGAGTATTTCCCACCTGCCATTTTAGATATTTTATCTAACTTTGCTTCGAGGTCTTTCTCATTCTTTGCTTGTGCAACTGCACGAGCAATCTTCTTGTTTCCTGCATCAGACATCATTGAGAAATCTGATTGTCTTTCCATAACTTTTCTAACTTCTGTAGCTTTCTCTTTGACATAACCAAGTTTTCTAATCTTCTCTTTGAAGACTTTGTATCTTGCATCTGTTGTTAGAACTGTTTCTATGTCTGCCTTAGTTGGTTTCATTACTCTTCTAAGTCCACTTTACCATCCCATTTGCCTTGTTCAATTTCTCGTATCAAGTCATAACATGTTCTTTCAACTTGTTGTAGGCCTTTAAATATATTAGATGGTCCGTCTGCACGATTGTTATATTGAAACTTCTCGTGGTCTTTGTTAATCTTCTCAATAGTCTTTAAAATCTTTTTATAACCATTGATTTCTAATTTTCTATCGAACTCAGAACCTTTCTTTTCTGCAGGACTTTTCCCATGAAAGTTTATTCTTTCAATGATTTCTTCTTTGCCATCATTGTGTTCTTTAATTACTTGTACTAGACTTTTATATTCCATGTTATTTCTCGTCAAAATGTGTAATTGTTGAAGGGTCACCAAATGATGATTTACCTCTTGCAATTGCATCAAAGTCTCTGAGTTTCTTCTTAGTTCCACTCATAACGATTACTGTATCGTCTCTACCTTTGTCCATAGTAATCTTTAAACCCATCATTTTTGCAGACTGAACAAATTTTTGTTCTTCGGGTCTCTGCATCTTCTTAACTCTGTAAGTAATCATTTCTTCATTGATTGATTCTTTAATACCAAGTTTCTTCATCTCAGCTTCGATTTCTTTATTGATTGCTTTTAGAGCATTCAATGAAGGATTTTTAACCTTTGACTTGTTTTGTGCTTTGTCGATTGCTTCCATCTCTTTTGCTTTCTTCAATAATAAGTTTGAGTATTTTAGGTACTTGCCTTCTTCGATAGAGGCATCTTGCCACATTTGTCTGTAAGAATCCATAACATTTTTGTATGCACCTTTACTTCTCTTTTCTTTTCTATCGATTGCTATTGCCGCCTGTTGTGCTACTGATACTGCTTCTTGTGTCATAACTTTTGGTTTTAACATTTTCATAACTTCTTTGTGTTGTTTAGTCATGTCGTTTTTACCGGCATCGATTGCTAGTTCAAATTGACTTAATCCGTCATCGTTGATGTCTAGTTTGATTAACTGTTGTCCTTTAAAGTAGTCTAATGCTTTCTGAGCATCTCTTTTGTTTCTGAATTTGTATTCAACATATTCTACTTTTTCTGATATATTTTCTTCAGTCATACCCAGCAACTTAAATAAGTCTTTCTTAAATCCACCAGCCATTGGTTTTGGAGATGAGATTTGTGTATAATCATTCTTTGAGTCTGAGACATATGCATCATGTTTCTTCATGATTTTGTCTATGTCTTTTTTGAACTGTTTGTATAATCTTGTTGAGAGACCCATTTTTTCTTCTGTAATCTCTTCTGATATGTTATCACCTTGTTTTAGAAGTTTTGCAGCTTTAATTCTGTCATGATAGAAGAACTCATGGTCTTTCTTAGTCTTGTCATCTCTTACAGTGTAAGATTGTCTTGACATCTTAGTGACTTTACCCATGTACTTTGCACCATCTTTTTGGTAATAATCAATTTCTGTTCCAACTTTGATTGACTTAGGTGTCTCTGTTCCCATACCATGTTTTGCAAGTTTTCTATAGTTTTCTTGAATTGGTGAATTGAATGTTTCTTCTGCAAGTTTATCCCAACCACCACCGTGGTCTTCTGCAGTCTTTAGTTTACTTAATGCAACATATAAAGGTTGTAAGTCTACACCATTTTTATAGTCATCTGTTTTACTATATGTTGGGTCAATCATAAGACCGACTTTGTATGCACTTGAACCTTCCATTGGTGTTGAGTAAACTGGTTTTTGTTTGATTTTGTTTTTCTTACAGTATGCATCAATCATATCTGTTGCTTTAATGAAGTCTTTCTTATTCTCTTCTGAAGTGATTCTGTCTCCTTTACCACCTCTGAATTGAATGTAGAAGTCTACACATCTAGGAAATTGTTGTGAAAGGTAAGGAGAGAATTTCTCAGAAACATCTTCTTTGATTTTACCCTTAACTATATCTTCTAAGTCACGAGATAACCAATCAAAAAAGTCGTCTGGGTCATCGGTTTTAACTTCACCGTTATCCATTGCCCACTGCATTAAGTCGTCTTCTGCTTTTCTGGCTGCTGGTGACATGAAAGATAGGTCTCCAGATTTGTATGCTTTTGTAAGTTCTCTTTTGTGTTTCTTGAAGATATCTTTCATCTTCATTCTCTCTATAATAGTTTCTTCGTTTGCATACTGTAATGCATTCTGAACTTCTTTTGATTTGAGAATCTTATCACCGTAGAACTTTTTGATTTCTTGTCTTGCTATAGTATCTGCACCAGACATGTCAAGTGCAACTTCTACTGCCTTTTTAACTTTTGCATCTGATACTTTGTTTTTTCTGAAGTAATTTGCAACTTCTTGACCAGTAAGTTTCATCTTACCGTAAGGACCTAATGGATTTACTTTACCATCTTTGTCTAAAACTTTCTTTGCTTCATGAAATAGATTCATTCTACTCTCCAAATATTGCGTATGATAGTATATCGTCTTGCATGATGATTTCTGCCATTTCTTCTCTGAATGCAGTGTCACCATCAAATTTGAAGTTAGAGTGTTGTTTGTTTGTCATAACGATAGTTCCATCGTATGCCATTACTTCTAATTTTTGTAATTGTTTTATTACTACTTCACCTTGTTTTTTAGAATCTTTGAAACCTGCTTTGACTTCATCTTTGATGACTTTTTGTAGTTCCTTTACTATTTTATTGAGTTTAGGTGATTTATAAACAAATGCTTTTTCTTCACCATGTTTATTGGTAAGAGCATCTACTTGTTTGTAATAATCTCTTGATGATTCTGAAACTACTTCTTCTGATTGAAGTTTAGCAATTTGGTCTTTCATCTTTTTGAACTCAGAACTACCGTGTTTCACATCCATTAACTTATTATATAAGTCAATGATTTGTTCCTGCTTCTTAGGATTTAGTTTTTCAGTCGTTAGATTTTTTTTTTCGGCGTTATCACCGAGTTTAATAAATTTCTTTGACGGTTTTGCTTCGTCTATCTCGTTAGAGTTTTTTAAGTCTTTTAGGTTTCCACGATATTTAATCTTGCCTTCAACAGAGATTTCTTCGTTTTTACCTTTGTAGTTTTTGTCTACATAGTCAAAGAATTTCTTTTTCTCTTCGTCTGATTTGAATTCAGCGGGTGAAGTCACACCAAATTTTTTAAGTGCTGACTTGAAAAAGTCTTGATATTCTTTAGAACCTTCTAAAACTGATTTAGATGCTTCTAATAGGTCACTTGATAACCCTAGTGTTGTAAATTTCATTGTTCTAATTCCCCTTTATCGAAATAATTGAATAATTTTTCTTTGCCTTCTTCATCCAGTCTAAGGGACTTAGATAAACGACCTAACATGTTCTTTTCAGTGAGTTTTGTTATTGTTCTTTCAACAGAAAGTTTCTCTTCTTTAACTTCTACTACTGTTTCTTCTGGTAGAGGTTTGACACCTGCATCTTTAAACATTTTCTGTAGTTTACTGTCTGTTGGTAATGTAATCTTCTTTTCTTTACCTAATTGAACAACAAGACTTGTAAATCCTTTTGGATTTTGCTTCTGCATTTGTTGTACAACTTTAACACCAGTCATACTTAGCATCTTTGCAACACCATATTGAGCGTCTTTATCACCTTTAAGATTGAATAACTTATCAATCATTGAACCAGAAGATGCTTCTAAAATAACTTCTTGTGTATCTTCTACAAAAAAGGTTGCAAGTTCCTCATCTATTTGGTCACTTAGAATATCATCCGCAGTTTTTGCCACACTGCCTTCTTTTAAGGCAACATGCATACGAACTTCTTCTAGTTTATCTTTCCAGTTTTCTGACTTATAACTCATAGTATTATTTATAATATATTTTAGTTCGATGCCTACTCTTCTATGCGAATAACTAGGTTATCTCCCCCTTTGATTAATCTATGGTAACTATTCTTCATGATGTAATAATCCTTTCCGACTGTCAAATCTTCAGGTAAAGCATCATCTTTCTGTAGTTTCCACCCATTTCCACTTAACACATGAACACTTCGATTTTGTTTATCTCTATGCCAAACAAGTTTATCACCTTCTACCGTATGTTCAAAAGTTCTAACTTTGAACATTTTCCCTGTTCCGTGTTGTTCTAAAATCTCTTCTTTATATGGTTTAGTCATCTAATCCAGGATAAAAATTATTGTTCTTTTCTTTGTAACCATAAAAACTGCCTTCTTTTACAGGTGTGGGTATTAGTCCTTGTACCCAATTGTCTGCGACATCTTCTGCATATGATTCACTATGAGCATGAACTTCTCGTGTTTCCACAAATTTTTTATCTTCATAAAGGTCTACTTCAAATCCTTTTTCTTGTTTAAAGACTTCTGCATATCTATTTTCGTATGCATATGTATGATATAGTTTTGTCATGATACAGGTATATAGGTTTTACCAGAAAAAGTCTCCACCACCACTTAAACCTAGTTGTTTTGCGTAGTGTGGTAGTCTGCAAGCCCAATATCCTGCTGTTGTTTTGTCTGTTTTATTTTTGCAATCATGTCTTGCCGCAAATGAGTCAGCAGCTTTTTTGTTATTGATTTTGACTTTAAGACCTGTTGTATCACCCCATGTGATTTTCTTTATTTTGTCTCCGTCTTTTACATAGACATAATATTTTTTAGGACCACCAACTTTAGGTGAGTTGAGTTCTGGTTCTTTTTCATCTTCTTCAAACATAGGGCAGTCTAAAGGCACTAATTCACCTTCATATACTTCAAATGACCCTACATCAGTTTCTAAGATGTTTTTATCAACTTCTGTTAGTGTATATTTGTTTTCTGATACTAATCTTCTTGCCTCGTTGATGCATTCGAAATACATCATAGAACCGAGTCTAAATGGATTGTCTAAAAGATTAGTTTTATTGGATTGCATTGCATCTAGGGTTTCCTCGATTGCAACCTCTTTCAATGTTTTCATAATTATTTGTCTATTACTTCAAATTCTTCATTTGCAGGATAACCTTTTAATGGATTACCAAACACATCTTTAAAGTTTTTCTTTGCTCTCACTTGTTGTTCGTGAAATGCTTTTTCGGTTTCTTTAATATATGCTTCTTCTGACTGACCTGGTGTGTCTGCTTGATATTTCTTTCTGATATCATCTGTTCCTAATTCACAAACACCATCATCAGATACATTACCTTTACCTGGCATCATTTCTTCACCAAACTTTAAGAATAGTTTACCTTTCTCTTGTGACTTATCAGTCACTTTATGACCAACCATTGAACCGATAGTGTTAATCATACCAAGGCCTTTCTCGGGATTTTTCTCATACTCTTTTTCTAATCTTTCTCCAACTTTTTTAGTAATCAATTTAATGATATCTATAGCTGAAGTGACTAGTTTACCTTCATTGACTTCACTGATAGGTACACAATTTGGTACTTGTTTACCATTTTTTGTTTTGAATCCTTTCTGAACATAACCATCCCAGCATGCTTCTTCTAGTTTCTCCTCATTCTTATTCTTATTTTTTCTATCATAGTCTTTAATCGACTTCTTTGCAGACTTCATCATTGCTTTTTGATGTGCCTTTTGTTGAGACTGATTTCTTTTTCTCATTACATCTGAATGTCTTTCTTCTATAGATTCACCTCTAACTTTATCTGCAAGGTCTTTGTCTGCCTTACCCCATGTGCCAGAACCTTTAGTGATAAAAGAATTTACTCTTGCATGTCCCCATTGCTCAGGAGTTGTGCCAGGTCTATGACCAGTTCTCCATGCAGCGACACCTCTTTTGTATACTTGTTTGAGTATACCCATAGATATGCCTGTTTTGTCGGCTTTCTTTTTGAGTGACTTATCGGCAGCACCTTCTTCTTCTAATTCGACTTCTTCTCGTTGTGCTTCTCTCTGTTTTTGCATCAACTCGTTTTCTTTTTCTTTGTCGTCTTCTGCCTTTTGTTTGTCGTTTTCTTTTTCGTGTTTCTGTTTTAACTTTTCGACTTCTCTTTCGTGTTTGTCTTTTTGTCTATCTTGTTCGTCTGCTTGGTTTGCTTTCAGTCTTGCAGCGGCAACTGCATCTTCACCGAACATTTTTTTGAATTTCTTTGTGTGTTTTGAGGGTTTTGTTTTTGCTTGTGCATCACCTGGAGCAGGTTCATATGCACTAGAATCATCATCGTCTTTCTTTGCACCCTTTTCGAAGTGCCTTGCTCTATCTTGTTTAGTAGACTTTGCAAGTTTATCATCACCTTTCTTATCGAAGTATTTCTTAGGTTGAGTTCCGTCGCGAGTTTTCACATCTTTATCTTGTGCTACTTTCTTTGCCTCGGCGATATTTTGGTCTAATATATCCATAATAACTATTTATCCTTTTTTCTTCAGTAATAATTCGTATTCTCTCCAAGAAGTTGCCTTCTTGTTACCAGGAAATTTAGATGACCAACCTTGTAGATAACTATAAAGTTTTGATGCCTTTGCATCTAAGGATTTTATATCATCATCGTTTGAGACTTCTATAAAGTCTTTCTTAAAGATTCCTCTGAATTGTTTTAGATTCTTTTGAGCTGAATCCCAATCACCTTTTACAATTTCAGGTGGTAATTTTCTTGCTCTCTTTTCATTTCGTTTTTGTGCATTGTCTAATGATGCACTGACATATATCATTTTGTACTCATACCCTAATTCATCTAACATCTTCTTATAGTTTACAATTTTAGATGATTTAGCACTGGTAGTATCAAATATAAGACCAAGTCTGCCGTTAATGTATCTATCCATTGCATTACCTGTAATCTTTTTTGCCTTGGCACGAATACCATCTCTGACATTTGAATCAATATTTCTTAAATCTAGGGATAATCCTGCTTTCTTTAGACCTGATTCAAAAGCAGTATCAGTATTGACAAGTTTTAACCCTAATGCTTTCAGACCGAGTTTTCTAACAACAGTAGATTTACCTGAACCTGGACCTCCCATTAAGAACACTGCTTTGAATGTTCCTGGGTCATAGACTCCCTCGTCTATTAAGTCTTCTATCATATAGTCTGGTAGTGTTGACTCAACAATACCCATACCTTTACGAATATCTTTGTATAGATTCTCTATATCTTTTTTGTTTCTTGTAGGAACTCCTTTAGAGAATGCTTCGAAATCACCTTGTTCTGCCAAGGCACGGAGTTTTGATGCACTCATTCCTGAAACATCATCGGCATCTGGGTCTCTTTCTCCTGCAGATACTATTTGTATATCATCGAACTTATAATATCCATGTCTTGCTTTGACACCATTGTATTTCTTTAACAACATCTCAAACTCTTTGACTCTATCTGAACCAACGACCATTTTTACTCTGTTGTAATTTTGTTTCTGTAGTTCATTACATATATCGAATACAGTTCTTGCAGCGACATTTGCAACTATTCTACCAAAGAATTTTTGAAGGTACTTAATCTTGTCTTTATGTGATAGTGGATTTTTCTTAGGGTCATTTGAGTGTGATGTGAATAACATTACTTGATACCCACCACTTGATTCTTTTTTAAGTTTGTCTACTAACTTTGCATGACCTGTAGTTGGTGGATTGAAACGACCAAAGGTGAATACTACGCCTTTATCTTTTCCTTCTTTTAAAAATGAACTTAATTTTTTCATTACTTATCCCAATTCTTTTGTGCAGTGAAGTTATTATATGCAAACTCCATTCTATCTACTAATTTAACTGCACTTCCTGTTTTGTCTATTGCAACATAACCTTCAGGATTTACAACTTCAAAACCTGTTGCAGTCTTTTTGAAAGTTCCTATACTCTTTACTCTATTTAGGGCAACAATGATTATCTGTTTTGCAATAACAAGGCCTTCCATAAACTTAGTTAGATTGGTAATGAACTTGTTTAATGCACGAAGTTCGTTATATAATTGTTCACCAATCTCTCTCTTAATCTCTTTAGTCTTTTCCATTTTAACTTTTCCAACTACTTTATCTCTCCAATAGTTCTCAAAGTGTTTCATGTATCCTGCATATGTTGGTTTAAAAGTACCACCTCTAATTTGTGCATTACAGTATGTCTTGTAAGATGCACCTGCACCCTTTTGATTTATTGTTGACTGTAATTCCATAAACTTCTGTAAGTCTTTCTTAGTGATACCATGAAATGATTTACCAACTCCTGATAAGACCTGTGTAAGTTTAAGTGTTTCTTTTGCAGTCATTGTGGAGTTTCCAGACACATCTTTATATGTTGCATCATCTACCCATACATCTGATGAACTACCTAGACTTGATGTATTTGCACCAAAACTGGCACCTAAATCTTCGATTGTAGAACCACTGTATGTAGTATGAAATACAATTCCCATTTTAGAACTTGCAATAGTTTTACCTAACTTAGAGTTTACATCTACTGCATACATGATTGTATTTGGTTGAAATGTAATGAATGATTTACCATCTATCTTAGTCGTTTTCTTATCGTTGGTGTACATCAAATCACCTTGCATGATTGTATTCCAAGATAACTTAGATAGATATTTAAATGATGTTAGAAACTTTTCTTTTAATTGACCTGAGAGTTCAGATGCATCGTTGATTTCTTGTTCTGAAGTATAGAACAATGGTGTCTTATTGAATAGTGATTTCTTTGCAACGAAGAATTGACTTGTCTCTGGATGTTTTCCACAAAAGATTGCAGGTGCACCATCCCATTTAACAGTCATGTTTACAGAACTGTTAGAATTTCCTTTCAACATGTCTCTTAAACCTTGTAGAAAGTTTATTGCACCACGACCACCATCAATCCCTTGATTGATAATCTCGTCTTCTAAGTGTTCTAAATGTAGATTTTTTGCGCCCATAATAGTAGATTATACACCTTTTTAATGTGTTTGTCTACTATTTATGTGTTTTGGAAGTTGTGTTAGTCTACTGGTTGTGCAATAGCATCATATGATGTTATATCTGTTGCATCTGTTTCTTTAGCAGCCCATGTAGTTTTCTTGCTGTTTAATGCATCTAAGTCTGCTTGTAGATTACCAGCAGTCCATTTCTTTGAACTATCATCACCTTTAACAGTGTGTTCTTTAAATGAGGTAACTGATGAGTGTGTACCATTCATAACTTTACAATAAGTTATTAGGTCTGCAACTTCAGTTCTAATTTGTGCATCGGTAATTCCACTTCTATCACCATCGACACCCATGTCACTGACTACAGCATCTCCATGTGCCAAGGCAGCTGTATGAAACTGGTCTACAGTCACATCTGCAGCTAATGATTCAAAGAATGCAAGTTTTACATTGTTTTCAGCCAACTCAGTTGTCTTTTTGTCAATAGCAGGTTGAATTGTGTTGTCTATTTCGTCTTGATATACGCCCATTTGATTCCTCTAACTAGGTTTTTATAGAAGTATTTAGGTTTTAGAAAGCGGAGTGGAGTGCAATTTAGTCTCTATTTTAGAAATTTTTTTATTAATTTCTTTGGATTTGATATCATCCGAGTCCTGTTTTGCTGTGCGGAGTTCTTTCTTCAAAGCTATCTTCTTTGATATCATATTGATTACTTCTTCGCTTTTTAAATTCTTTGCCATAATACTAAATACATAATGTATATATCTATTTATGTATTTTTGATGTCTATCACATCACTTTCTACAAAACATTTTGCAATGTCTTTATTTGGTATTTGAACTTTGTATGATGTATCACTCTTAGAAATGATAACTGCACAAGACATAAACACCTTTTTGATGCATTTCTTGTATAAAAATAGTTGAACTAAGTCTAAACAATCTTTCTCCATCGACATTTCACCTAGAATTGGGTGATTGTGAGTGTGAGTTCCTTTTGAAACTTCGTATGTAATAAGACCTAATCCATCTTTTAACTTTTCATATGCCTCTTCTAATCCTTCAGTCTTTGAAGTGGTCTTCACAAAAGAACAAACTTCAATAGGACCGAATGAACCATGTTTCTTTGATTTCGTCTCTGCAATCCCTACTGCATCAGCACCTTTCTGACTAGTTGCATCTGGATGAATGACTCTATCAATCCAATTACCATACTGACCACTATTCCTTTCATTCAAGTCTTCATCAATCCATACTCTAGGATTATCTGTAAACCTTTTAATGTAATCTTCGTATGTTTCTATTCTTCTATCGTTGGTGCCCATAGTGTCTCCAAATAAGTTTTATCTTTCTTCTTCAACTTGAACAATGTATTCATCACATTGTAATCTAATGTTGCAAGTTTGTTCTTTTGTAGAGTATCCTTTGTCAAATAACCCATAGAGTGTTTCTTAGAATAGTTAATATATGCCATGGATATTGCCTCTGTATTTAAGAAAGGAACATCTTTCACATCGAAGTTATCAAACACTTCGTCTTCTGCTTTCTCAATCAATCTTGCAAGACAAAGTAAATCTTCAATGATAATCTCATCTGGTTTTGTATATGCAGTTTGCATTATCTTTGATGCAGTAATGAAAGAATCGGCACTATAATACTTGTAGAACTTATCTCCTTTTTTTGGTGTCACTAGTAATGCTTTGAAGATATCTTGTAATTTATCAATTCTTGGTGCATCTGGATAAAAATATCCATGTTTAACATCAATGTTTGCTTTTCCGAGAGTCGTTAAAACTGATTGTGCATCTTCATATTCAGAAGTGTTCTTAGGGAAACACAACCATGCTTTGTAAATGTTAATGAACTGAACTTCATTTGAAACAGAATTCTTCACCACAAATCTTTGTGCCTCAATTTCTTTCTCTTCTTGTAAAGTTAAACCCTCTTCATGTTCAGTTGGTAATACTGAATACTCAGTTTCACCTACAAGAAATAACATAATGATTCTATGACCACCATCAGCAACTCTCCAGTTATATTGACCATAACTTCTGAAAGTCATTAAAGGTTCTGCCAATGTGCCATCAAAACCACCGACTTTGATAACATTCTCAAAACATTTTAATAAATCTGTAATTCTTTGATAACTTAGGTCTAAAAACATATCTGTTAACTTTACTGTAGGACAACTAGCCCAAGCTTCACTCATAACACCTGTACCGTGATAATCTTGTAAGAAAGTTAAAATCTTCTTTTTGTTTTTGAACAACTCAAAGATTTCTGTATAAGGAACTTTTTCATCTCCCTTTACATGTTTGTATTCGAAACAGAGATTCTTAAACTCAGTTTGCAACTGATAAATCTCACCTAATAATGGATTTAACCTGTTTTTTATTTCTTTATCGTTTAACACAAACAATTATCCTCTATTAAATTGAAATCGACTAACTCTAGTACCTCACTGAAACTAATAACAGAACTGTCAAATTCTCTTAAAGCCAGATGAACAAGAGTTTCAACTTCCTGTACTGTAAAACTACCGCCGAGTCTGTACTCTAATCTGATAGTCTCGTTAACATCTTCTGCGATGCTTTCTGCATAATTCTTTTCCATTATGCTACCTCTGTTTCTAAATTTTCGAACCACTTGCCAAGGGATTTTTCACCCACGACTTTAGTGCCATCTACCATGACATACTCGACATTATAACTACCACCTAGGTTGCCTTTATCGACATGCTCGTAAGTCCATACTTGAACCTTAGAGAGAATCTCACTTCTCATGTAACCGTAGTCACCATTCTCGGTGACTTTCTTAGAAGTCCACTGACCTTTCTCATTCTTCTCTAAGATATAAGGAGATTCCCAAGCTTCAATGTGGTCTGACAAATTCTCTTCGTCAATAAGTTCCCAATCAAGGACATATTCCATTGACGCAGGATTCTCATAAGAGTGAATGAATGCAGTCTCATTGACAAGACCTTCAAGGTACTCTGTATTGATGAAATCAATATCAGTAATCAGATACGAAGACCCACCTTTGAACTTCCAATATGACTCAGAAACACCATGCACATAATCTTCATTATGAGCTGCATAGTTCTCTTTGTATTGGGTTTGAATTATTAAGTTTAACATATTTTCTCCTTCTTCATTATATACATAGTATAACAAAAAAAGAGGCGTAATGGCAACGCTTATCTACCTACTTGTCCGAGATATTTGTGTTTGGTTTCTTCCCATGACATCATTGCAATATCATCGTAGAAGAGAGTATCATCTAGTCGTTGTCTCTCTGAATTCATCAGATTATTGATTCTTTTGGCAGCGTATTTCTCTTTCCATAGAGTGGTAAGACCCTCTGTAGAGAAGTCTTGTGAACGAACTAGTTGGTCTTCTTTAATCTCACCTCTTAGAAACTCTCTGGAGTTATCATATAAGGCAGACCAGTAGATACCTCTTTGGTGGTCTGAACGAATAATGTTCTTAGGTATTTCTAGTTTAGGGAATAGAAAACTTCTGAATCGATTTCTATGGTCTCTTTTCCAAGGTTGACCGTTCTCTCGTGTTGCTACATAAAGTGAGAAGAATCTATCGTTGTAGTTCTTTTCTCCGTACTTCAGCATCTCGCGTTCGGTGTCTTTGGTCAATTCGTATGTCATAGAACCATTTGAGTATCCACATTTCTTCCAATGTTTGAGTCTATCGTATTGTGATAAACCACCTGTCTTGGATTTACCATATAAAGATGTAGTTGTGACACTGACTAGTTTATTACCATAGTTTTCTTCCCACTGTTTCTGTATATCTTCTGATAGACATAGAAGTGCAAGTAGTTTTCCACCTGTGTAGTTATACCCTAGTGGTTGTAGTGGTACAATTGTAGAACCAATACATGAATGATTTAGAATACCACTGTTGGTTTTGAAATCTCTTTCCCAACCGATATGATTATCACGAGGAGTCAAGTCAATGAAATCACCTGTGATACAGATAACTCCAAGATATTTTCCTGTTGGTTTATCTCTGACAACATAGTGTAGATTTCTACCGATGTTAGAAGAGTTCTTCATTGTGGATGTAAATGTTCTGATACAATTCCAGATTTCTGACCATGAACCTGCAGAGAAGTTATCGTCTCCTTCTTTTGAGGTGTATATCAATTCTGGTTCTAGTTTTTCAAAGTCTTCATATGAATTAGGCATCCATATATTACTCTTCACTTCGTTGATGAGTTTTACATGTTTCTCATTTACGAATTGTTTCTCTGAACCGAATAGAGTTCCTATCTCATGTGTAGGATATTTACGGTGTATCTCTTGATACTTCAAGTACAAAGTGTATTCTTCTACTGACATTTGAGATACAAAAGATAAGTCTTCTGTAATTCTATCTCTCATCATAGACCTGCCTATTGCATCAGGTTCTACATAGTTTTCTTTATACTCTTCGTATTGTTTCTGTATTAGTTTATCATCAAACATTGAAATCCTGGTATTTTTCAGCACCTCGGTTTCTATCAAATACTGGTACATCATCACTGATATTTGTGCCACTATCTACTAGTTCCTCTTGTGCATCTTGTTCACAATCGTATAACTTCATACGACTTCTATCGATACCAATGACGAATCTTTTGAAGACTGTTGGGTCATTGTATCTATTCTTTAACTGTTTGACTACCATTTGGTCTAACTCTTCTAGTTCTTCTGAAGAGATTAGTGCAAACATAAAGTCTGCAGTTGCAGGTAAACCAAATGATTCTGAAGTATCTTCAAGACCAATATCAGTAGAACCAAAACCACTTCTTGTAGTCTGAGTTGCACTCATAATTGGTACATCAAATTCTACTGCAAGTCCTCTAAGTTCTTCTGCAATACTCTTCACTAATGTGTATGAGTTTGCACCTGCACCTGGTCTTATTCTATGTGAAGAACAGATGTTTAGATAGTCAATGAATATCATATCAGGTTTGAAATCTTTTTTGATTTCTAGTTCTTGTAATAGATGTCTAAAATGACCGACATGTGCCGATGCAGTAGGATATTCTTTGATGATAAGTCTGCCTTTAGTTTTTTGTGCAATCTTTTCAATCTTTTTATCATACTGTTTCTTAGATAAATCAGGTAAATCTTTCATAGGAATGTTCAATGTATTTGCATCGATTCTCTCTGCAATTCTTTCTTCTGACATTTCAAGTGTAATGTATAGTATGTTCTTGTTCATCATCAAACCAGCAGATGCCATATGACACATGAATAAGGACTTACCAACACCAGTACCTGCAAGACATATATTAAGTGTTTTGTTTGGAAGACCACCTTTAGTAATCTTGTTAAAGTATTCTAAGTCAAACGGAATCTTCTCTTCTTCTGTATGATAGAATTCAAATCTTGCTTCTGCATCTTCAATCTGGTCATGACCAATATTTTGGTCAAATGATACAGATAATGCATCTTTCAAAAGTTCAGGTATTTCACCAGTAGACCTTTGAGATTTCTTATCGATAACCTCAATAGAATCCATGACTGCAATATAGATTGCTCTATCTTTGCACCACTTCTCAGTCTCTTCAACGAGCCAATCCATTGGAGTTGTCTCTTTGTCGAATTGACTGATTACGGTTTTAGACATTTTCAATTCATTCTCGTTAATAGAAGTATTGTTGTCTAAGTTTATGAGAAGTGCTTCCGTAGTAGGTGGTTTAGTATACTTCAAGAAATACTCTTGTATCTCTTTAAATACTACCTTCTCGTCACTCTCGGTGAAATACTCTGATTTTAGGAAAGGTAAAACCTTCCTAGTAAAGGGTTCATTCTGAATCAGATTCTTCAGGATTGTCTGTTCTAATCTCGCTATTGCTTCCATATTTAAACTCTGTGTTAACTGCTTGTTCTAGTGATTCCATAACTTCTTCTGTGAAGTATTTTTCAGGATTATTGTTAATGGTTTTACCAAATTCGGTTTTGCCATTCGGTAATTTAACTCTCGTTGATGATTTCTCAAAAACACCATGTTTGAGTGCAAGGTCTAGTAGACCATAATACCTATCAAGACCAGTGTCATATGATAATCTCACATCAACAACTTTGTTCTCAACAGTAAGTCTGGACTTTGCATTCTTACAGTGAATAATATTACCGATAATATCTGTTCCGTCTTTTTCCTTTCTCTTAGAGAGATAGATAATTGATGATGCAGCGTATTTAAGACCACTACCACCACCCATTTCTTTTTGTGGGAACATAGAACCAATTACATCGTAAGTATGGTTAGTGACAATCATAGGAACTTTTGCTCTTCCGAGTTTTAAAGTTAACACTCTGAATGCACCTTTTACAATTTGGGCACGAGTCATATCTTTTGTCTCTTTGCCCTCTGCAGTATCTTCGATTTCTTTAGTAGTTGATAACATACCAAGTGAATCTAATACAAACATCATAGGTGGTCGTTCTGACTCATCTGTTTCTAAATATTTGTCTAAGATACTTATTGATTGAGTTCTGAACTGTTGAACAGTCACAACTGGTACAATAACGATTCTCTTTGAATCTATGCCTCTGTCTTCAATCATTTCTCTTGTGATTGCAGATTCAGATTCAAAGTAAATTACTGCAGCGTCTGGATTATCTGAAAGGAATTGTTTCACTATTCCTAATGCAAAGAAAGTTTTTCCTGTTGCTGATTCACCTGCAATTGCAGTAATTTTATTTTTGGGAAGTCCACCGTGTAGTGAACCGGAAAGGAGTGCATTGAATATATAACTGCCTGTGTCTACAAACGAGTCTACATCTCCTGCTTGAACTCCGTCAGCAACAATACCTGCGTACTCATTGCCTGTTGATTTGATTAAGTCTTTCAAAAAACTCATAACTATACACCTCTCATAATGTTTTTAATCATAACTCTATTATAGAGGTATCTATGAGATTTGTAAAGGGGTTTTTTAGTCTTTTTTCTGGTATGTTTTTGCGAGTTCTTTGATAGAACCGTCACATTTTACATGTTCTTCCATCATCGCTTTGATTTGAGAAATCTGAACTTCCATGTATAAGAATCCGGCATATAATCCACCGATTAGAAACATATAAACCAAATCTATCGAAGAGAATTCCATTAATCGTCTAAAACAACTGTTGCATTAGCAAGTAATATTTCTCTGTTTGCCATGTGTTGTTCTTCTACTAAGTCTTTGTTCTCACCTGTATATGGTACTGCATGATGGTCTGTAATCATTTGTTCGTTTACATTGACTTTAATGCCTTCTTCATGAACAAATAGTTCACCAAGTATTCTTCCGAATTTACCTTTATCATGTGAGATTAGAGTAATTGATTCTGCAGATTCTAATAATTCTTTAAGATGTTTTTTAGATGCCTTACCGAATTTCTTTTCTACTAAGTCTCTTGTTCTGGATTCAGGAGTATCTATGCCCAGCATCCTTACTCTTTGTTTTTTATAAACCATTCCGAAACCAAGGTCAATATCTACATCTACTGTATCACCGTCAACCACTTTTGCAATAGTCACATTGTATTCATATGTGTTTTTCATAAGGTTATTTAGGATAATTGTGTCTTCGGTGTGAAGTCTTCTCTTCCCAATCTTCTATTGCTTTTTTGATGGAGTCTTCTGCAAGGACTGAGCAGTGTAATTTGATTGCAGGTAATTCAAGGATTTCTGCAATCTCTTTATCTTTAATAAGTTTTGCTTCGTCAATCGTTTTCCCTGTAAGTAAGTCAACGAACAACGAACTCGATGCAATAGCACTTCCGCATCCGTATGTTTTGAATTTGACATCTATGATTCTCTCATTGTCGTCTAATTTTAATTGAAGTTTCATTACATCACCACATGCAGGAGCTCCTGTCATGCCTGTTGCAACCATTGGGTCTTTTGGGTCGAATCTACCCACTGAATGTTTTTCAGGATTCCTTAAAACATCCTCGAATCTATCGACTACTTTTTTACTATATGCCATGGTTATATTTATCCAAAGAAACTATCAAGACTTGCAACTGGTTCTACATTCCAGTCAATAAGATTGATAATACCTTTGAGTGGTTCAATGAATGCCTTATCAAACTGTAAGTCATAATCAACATACTTCTGTATGTCAAACTCACGAGGCAGAACCGATAAGAATGAGATAACATTCTCTTTTATTGGGTTTGGTGTTGTAAGATATGTAAAGTGGAGTTTATCTCCGTTCTTTATCAACTCATATCTTTTATCTAAGTTTAGTTTCTCTAAGTGGTGATTGTAAAGTAAGGCACCTCGGACATGTATGGGTGTACCCTTTGAGTAGATGTTTGAGTTGTCATGATATTGTTTAATATTATTACACCCTCTTGGTGAGGCAATCTCTTCTACAGGTAGATTTCTGAATTCCTTTCTTGTTGTTTCAACAAATTCCCACAATTCATTCTCTGTTTTAGTCATTACAATATTCAATGCTTCAGTAAGTTTCTTTCTGACCCATTGTGGAGTTGAAGACTTTGCAGTTTCAATACCCATCATTTTTAATTTAGGTTCTCTAAGTCTTACACCCTCATTGTCATATACATTTAGAATGTATCTTTTCTTTGCAGTCCAGATACCTCTATCTGCAATTACTTCACGACCCATTTCCATTTTCTGTTGAAATGAATTTGTGTAATCTTTAAGGTCTTCAAAACCCTCTCTTAATGCCTTCTCAATTTCAACTTCAATCTTACATAAGAAGTCAACAACTTTACTCTTATCTTTTTGTTGTTCTGGTGTGAAGATTTGATTTACTAAATCATCAAGTGTGATATAGATTGAATCAGTGTCCATTGCAACGATGTAATCTTTGTTTGTCTTTAGAACTTTGTTTAGATAATCATTTGCAGTTTTCTCTGACCACTTAATTACTAATTGACCTGCAGTAGTGACTGACTCTGCAAGTTGTGGGTCAAAGAATGCAAACCATTGATTAGCAAGAACACCATATGCACTGTTTAAAGAAATCTTTCTGACCTGTTGGTTGTTGTATGCTCGTTTAATTCTAACTTCGAGTTTTTTCTTTTCAATAGGGTCGTCACATACTTGTAGTTCTTTCTGATAACCAATCATCTTCTGTTTGTATTCCTTTCTCTCATCGTATAATGTTTCCATGAGTTCTGGAAGAAAACCTTGTTTGTCTCTTTTGAATTTAACACCGTTTGGTGTGACTGTTAGATTCTGTCTTTTCAATTCAGATAAGTCAATCGTCTTGTCTAACATGCCTGCAATCTTGGTGTCCATAAGACCAGTCTTTACCATTTTCTCTGGTGAAATATTAAACTGCATGATTAGATGTGGATAAAGAGAGTTCAAGTCAAACGACATAACCCAATTATGACCACCGACTTGTGGTTCTTTTACATATGCACCTTCAATACGATGATTCTTTCCGTCTCGTCTTAATGCCTGAGGTGGTGTTTGTATGCCTTGTTTCTTCAGATGATTATAGATGATTGTTTCCCAATACTTAACCATACCGAATGTGTCATTGTAATTACACTTGGCAGAATATGCCATAACGATTGTTAGTTCTAAGAATCCAAGTTTCTCTTCTAGTTCTTCAACAAGAACTGCATCTTTAACATTATATGCAAGGAACTTTGAGTAGTCTTGTTTGTAAAGTGTGTGTAGATTGCCATACTCTGAGTAATCAATCTTACCTGTATTGAGTTCTACTTGTGAAATGTGTTCTAGTTTATATGACTCTTGTGTTTGTGGGGTATGTTTACGATACAAGTCTAAGTAATCTACAATACTGATACCATAAAGATTGAATGTCTGTTGTTTCTGACCAAAGTTAGACATGTATTCTCTGACATCTGACATACCCCATGGTGATAATTTCTTATGTTCATCTTGACCAAAAACTTTATCAATTCTATTACAAAGATATGTGATATCAAATGAATCTACATTCCAACCTGTGATAATATCAAAAGAGGCCTTTCTCCAGAATTTGATGAACTCTGTTAGAAGTTGTGCCTCGTCTACACAATTATAGTAAACACAATTGGCAGGTTTTTCATCCCAAGGACCTAGACCGAAGACATGTGTATTATGACCGAAAGGTTTGATTGCAATTGCATTGACTTTCTCACCTGCAATCATTGGTTCTGGAAAACCATCTTCACATTCACACTCAATATCAAGTGTTGCAATTCTTACTTTCTTTGTGTCGTATTCGAAATCTGTTGGGAACTTATCTGAAATATAAGTGTAAACATATCTATCATAACCATGTATTTCCATACCTGCAGTTTGATGATATTTTTCTCTGAACTTTCTGGCACCACCCATTGAGTTGAGTTCTACAACTTCAAGTGGTCTGCCGTCTAGTGATTTGTAAGGTGTGTCACCTTTTCTGGAAGGAACAAAATGTTTAGGTCTATAATCGACCTTCATTTTTACCCTTTTATTGCCTTGATAACCTGTGACTAGTATTTTGTCGCGAGTACGACATACATTTGTATAAAAATCCATACTGTAAGTATACTACAGTAGGTCTATTCTGTCAATGTGGTTTGTGGTTTGTTGTGAATTAAATCGTAGCATGCCTCATACTTTTCTTTTGCAGTTGCATACCTTTCGATTTGAGTGTCAAGTGCCTGTGCAACATCTGGATGTTCACCGATACCTGCTGGATTGTTTTGATATACATCAATATTGGCCATTGCAATGTCCATTTCACCTTGATACTGACTCATCAGTGCTTTTAATAAAGATTCTCTACTCATTACTTGTTGCCTCTCTGACCTCTTACTTGATTACCTGTTTCTACTTTGTAGTTTTGTTCTAGTTGAGGTTTTGCATCGAAAACTGATTGAACTTTATCATGTCTAATTTCAAAAACATATTCTTTTGCAAAGGGTATATAAGGTGCAAGTTGAACTTCCATTCTATTGTCGTCTAAAGAAACTAGACATTGTTGACAATCTCTTAATTCGTATTTTCCTTTCCACCATAGATTTTTAAAGAAACCAATTAAGATTTCTCCTGTATCTAATCTAAGACACTTAACTTCGTCTCTTATATTACGCACTTCTTACCATCTCCTGTAGTTCAACACTTCTTCTTCCTACTTGTCCGAACCATTTAGAGTCTTGCATTTCAACAGCAACTTTCTCCCAATCACATGAGACAACACCTTTCCACATGTTATTAAACTTACTGAATCTTGTTCCACCTAAGTTGAATGTCATGTTAACTAATACATGTTGTATGTTTTCTGGTAATGCATAGAAGTCTTCACCACCCTTTGATTCAAATAAATGAATAGTTTCATCTAAATGTTTATCAAAGTCATAGTCATAGACATCGTCTACTCTTTCTTGTGAGACTGGTGTGCCAACAGGTTGACCATGTTCATCATCACTATCTTTGATTAAGTGTCCGACACCAAAGGTTAAATAACCTAGTGAATCTTTGTAGACTTCAAGGACTTCTCCTTCATGTCTTTTAATTTCTGCCATCAATTTTTCTCTGTTCATTATTAACTCCTTGTTAAGTCTAATTCTATTTCATCGTCTTCGTTTTCTCTGGCAGTTTCTATTGCCTCAAATTCACGATATTTAGTTTGTAATCTATTTTTCTCAGCAAACCAGGCATCTGTACCAGGTTCTTCAAATTCACCAAATATGTATATGGTATCTCCGTTAGTTATCACTATCGGATATTGTGTTGGTCTTTCAAAATCAGACATCTTTTTCCTCTTTCTGTATTTGTTCTTGCATAATCTCTACAAGAATGTTTCCCATAAGATTATTTAGGTCGTTATTATTTAGTAGATTATCAAGTTCTTCTCCACTATCTGGCAACCTTCTAATCGTTCTTTCAAAGTTTATATTTGGTTTTCCGTCTTCGAATCCTACTTTACCATACTGATAGACAAGACCTTTAAAGTCTCCTTCTATAATTTCTATAGCAGCGTCCTGTTCGTGGGGGTTCTCTACTACTCTAAATGTTTTACCGAATAATGTCAATGTCATCTGGATTCTCATTCCATACTTCAAGTGTATCTCGAAGTCTACCATCAGAACAGAGAGTGTTGTATCTATTAGATGCTTTCTTTCTCCACCATTCTGTTAAATTATTTATTGAGTATCTATCATGGTTGGATTTCTTTATCAGTGTATCAGTTTTACCTAATATAACATCTTTAGAATTCTCATAACCTAAATCAGATACATAAAATCTTTTTCTTTCATTCAATCTTCTTGCATCATCTACTAATTCTACAAAAGATTTTCTATCATCTGCATTAAGGGACTTCTTAATAATAGATATCATTTTAGATTGAACTTTCATCTTTCTACTTGATGCTCCTTCCCAAACAATCGGACCACCATTCTTTTCTACAAAGAATTTCTCTAAGTCTTTAAAGTAATTGTCATTCATAAGTGGTGCAAAATTGCTATCAGTTAGACCTTGACCTTTCATAAAAGGTTTTAAACCGTCATACTGTGACATACTCTTAGTTGAGCCATATAGTGAGGTAGTTTCAAAGTGACATAGATTCATGTCATACTTCTCATCTATAATTTGTTTCACCTCATGTGAACAACACATCAATGCAAGTAGTTTACCACCAAGATAATTGAATCCAAATGGTTGAGTAGGAACTATAATCATTCCCATGATTGCATGTTTGTTAAATACAGGCATTGCCTCTGCACCTAACACTTCATTAAAATACCTATTTCTAGGAGCAATGTTCATCATTGGTGAACCTAGTCTTATGAAACCCACAATCTTATTTGTATTTGTTTCATAGACCATTAAAATTAATTTTCTACCAGGATTTGAGGCCTCAATTGCATGTGATGTAATAATCTCTAAGTAGTTGTGAAAGATTTCGTGGTCTGCAACACCAACTCTAAAGTTCATATCTTCTGGATGCATGTTGAAGTCTGAAAAGAAATCGTCTGATAGATTAAAACCAAAAAGAGGAGATGGCATTTTTGCCACCCTCTCTAGTTTGATTTTTCTTAAATAGTCTGCCATATTACCAAAATTCTGGTAATACTCGGTGATTTTATCAGAAGCAAACTTAGCGTCTTCCTCTGATAAGACTAAATCACATTTGAAATCAGGCATTCTATAAGTTTGCTAATACATTCTCAGGTGATGATACTTCATATGGGTCTGTATCAATGTTGTCACCGTATCCTGCTTCTGCAAACATTCTTTCAATAACACCATCATTTACTACCATTGCATATCTCCAACTTCTAATACCGAAACCGAGATTTGCTTTCTTAACTGAAGCACCTATTAGTTGAGTGAATTCACCATTTCCGTCTGGTAATGGTCTCACATTCTCTACACCTTGTCCTTCAAACCATGCATTCATTACGAATGAATCGTTTACTGATAGACAATATATTTCATCAACACCCTTTGCTTGGAATTGTGAGAACTGAGTCTCAAAACCAGGTAGTTGGAATGATGAACATGTTGGTGTAAATGCACCAGGTAATGCAAAGATTACCACTCTTTTACCTGCAAATTGTTCTTTAGTGTTTAACATAACAAAGTCACCATTGACTCTGATAGGCATAACCACTTCAGGTATTTGAGTTTGTCCTTCGACTATTTCTAGTCCAATCTTATTATTCATTTACTTCTCCATAATATAAAAAGATACACCCATTATAAACCAAATAGGTGTATCTGTAAAGGTAGTTTTTTAAGAAATTTTAATTTCTTGGGGTTTGTCTTCCTCAGGCACAATTCTCTCTAAACTTACAATCAAAATACCATTCTTCATATCTGCACCCTTAACGATTATATCGTCTGCAAGTGTGAATGACCTTTTGAATGAACGAGAAGCAAGTCCTTGGTGGACATACTCTTTTGATTCCGTATCCTTTTGTTTACCTTCAATTGCAAGAACTTCTTTCTCTTTTGAGATTGTGATGTCTTTCTTATCAAATCCAGCTAATGCAAGTTCGATACTGAAGTTCTCTGCATCGTGTTTTACAATATTGTAAGGTGGATAGTTTGTATTAGTCGGTGACTGATTAGCCCTTTCTAATAGTTGAAGAGTTCTGTCGAACCCGATTGCGAATGGGAATGATTTCCCGAAATTGAAGACATCGAAGTCTCCGAGCTGTTTACTTGTCATAGTTTTCTCCTTTATTAAGCAAGTTATGTTATGTAA
>Ga0209634_1000039_pt1 | contig 147271 bp, 184 predicted proteins | sample LinPmetageLP40_FD_184043 | JGI IMG/M metagenome (GOLD analysis project Ga0209634, IMG submission 184043) | Marine viral communities from the Pacific Ocean - LP-40 (SPAdes) (version 2) | ecosystem: Environmental > Aquatic > Marine > Oceanic | place: Pacific Ocean | collected 2010-08-26
ATCCCAAAAGGTAATTGTCCACTAAAGCACAAAGGCCGAAAACAATTATGGCATATAATGTAAACCACCAGTATTCTGGTCTGTCACTTCTGCCGTTAAAATCTGTTGCTTTTTCCCACAACACCGTCTTCATAACATTAATAAAATGCATAATATATATCCTATAATTTAGCCGCTAAGGAATCATAGCCGCCGATTGCTTCACCGTCGATTCGTATCTGTGGGAATGTTCTTGCTGTAGGAAACTCTTCGAAGAGCTCCTCACGAGTAAAGTCTGTATCAAGTTGCTTGTATACATACTCAAGTCCTTTCTGCTCGCAAAGTGCTTTTGCTTTATCACAAAAAGGACAGTTAGTTTTACCAAATATTTCTATCATCATAACTCCATTATATAAGGCCATAGGCCGGGATTCAAATTAAGTGTCTATTGACTCACCATCGAAAAAGAAATCAGCTCCAATTAGATAGTCTCTCCATTGGATCATGTCTGCTCCATATTCATGACTATTCATAATGAACTGCTCTCTTGATATTGCACTATCAAATTCATATAGTGCTGTGCAAACAGGTCTAGTATCATCTGCGCCTGTTCCATTTACTGTTACTTCTAAAGCAGGATAGGCGACTATTTTACCTGATTGATATAAATTTTTAACTGCTGGGCTTCCTAAGCTGCCTGTATAATCACTAAACCATATTCTGAAGTCGTTAGGCTCATTTGCTACTGCATTCTTAGGGCCTGTGATTGTTACTTTGTATTGTAATGCCATTTATTAATCCTCCAGATCAACTATATCGCTTAACTTATCTATTCTTTTTTCCATGCTATCTATCTTAGCAGATAGGAGAGGGAATTTATTACGCCAGGTAGTTTCCTGCTTAATAAGATCAATACCAATCTTGTCTTCACACCATTTATCCATTCTTAACATTGGTCCGTGTAACCATTTAAGTATCTTAGTTTTAAGAATACCAACAACTATTGCTTTAATAACTGCTACGAGTAACATCCACATTATCTTTTCTCCCAGACTGCATAGATTCTATCGTTGTCCCATCTCATCTCACGAACTCTACAGTTAACTTCGTCAGCTAACGTACAGTTATAGTTGAAACTCCACGGGAAGAAATCTATATTTTCTATACCATTGAATGGTCGATCTCTTTGACCTGGATTCTGTCTCCAGTAGATCTTACCATCATCATTGATACATTGTACTATCTTATTTATCTGACTTCGAATGGTAAACACATCACCAAAGTTAATAGATCCTAGGCATAATGCAACATCGTATCGCCCTTCTGGTTTAAACTCTTCTATAGATACAACTTCATCAGCATGCTCATTAGCTGGATCGATACCATGTAGGAGATCACCGAAGTGAGGTTTAAGAGTGTTATAGCCACATCCTACATCTAATATTGATGCGCCTGCACTTATCTCTTTTATTAAAAAATCATCTCCTGACCAATGGAAGTCTGTATTAGCTGTCCAGTTATCAGGGTGGAAATACTTATTTAGTTTTTCTTGCATTCTTCGCTGCTTTATCCTTCGCGCGTTTATTTTTAGCACGAGTCGCTGCAGCTTTTTTAGCTCTAACGGCATTCTTTTCCTTCTTAAGAACAGCTGCTTCTTCTTCAGCTACTCTTGCAAGTCTAGCTTCTCTTCTCTTATCAGCTTCTTGACGTGCTTTAGTTGGTTTAGGCTTTTCGGCTTCGTGTAATTTTTTAAGCTCTTTCTTGCTAGGTCCTTTTGACTCTACTAATGTAGGAGTACTAGGTGCAGTCTCGACTTCATATAACTTAGTAAAGTCTATCTTAGATTCAGCAATAGCTAATTTTACTAATCTATCTGTATCAGTAACTTCATCATGTGATACGATATACTTGGCATTTGTATCTTCTTGTATATGCTCAATAGCTTTACCAATATCAATAGGGAAGTCTAAATTATATGCAACAGTTTCAATATACTTAGCACCATACAATTGTAATAGCTCATAGGACAAGAAGAAATCAGCTTCTGGAAATGACTCAAGATCTAATGTTATCTTCTTTCTTAATCTAGTTTGCTGATGCTGTAAGATATTACCATCTCTACCTATTTGTAGTACTGAGTATTCAACACCTCTTGCATCTAATGCTTTAAACACTTGATCATACTTAGGGACCCTGTGTCTGCCCTTAGCTACATAGGGATTACTTATACTAGTAACGTTATACTGCTTATAGTCATATGTCTTAAATAGCGCAGGCTTATTCCAGCATTCAGCGAAAGGCTCTCTATGATGCCCTTGCCAATACTTGCCTTTCATATCCCATCCGTTAACAGATGTATGTGAGTTAAAGATCTTAGACCATAAATGGTTACCGGCCCCTTGGGGGCCAGTAAGTATAATTAATCTAGGCGATTCTATTTGATAGTTTTGAGCTGCCATATGCTAATGCCGGTGTTGCGAATACTGCGGTTAATGTCGCGTAGAATGTAAAGCCTGTGAAGTATAAACTCATGGCTCCTATAAAACATGCTACAAATGAATAGAAGAGCGCATTGCCTTCTAGTAAATCAGGTTTAAGTACAATCATCATACTTGGTATGAATAACGTAGCACCCATGATACTAAAGAAGATAAACAAGTTACCTAATGTTATACCTGGTATATTAGCTACACATACACCAACGATTGCTAATACTATCATAGCTCTTCTTGACCAGGAGATTGCATTCTCTGGTTTAGCTAAGTCATTACCAACTAGGTTAGTTAATGAAGCCATTTGACTATCTAAGATAGCTATCAGTCCAGCGAATACCATAAAGGTAAAGAACGCTGCTGCCATAGGTCCAAGTAATGAGGCAATAGTAATAATGTTAGTATTAAAGATCTTATCACCAGGAATATCATATCCTAGTCCTGCAGCTGTAAATCCTAGTATACCCATTCCAATAGGAATAACAATAAACAAGAATGATGCTAATGTAAATGCAGGTATAATAGATGCAGGTTTAATCGCGAATGCTCTTTGATAGAAAGAATTATCTCTCCAAGTACCACCCATGTGACCTAAAAAGGCAGCGATTCCAAAGCTAGTAAAAACACCCCAAGCGAAAGAAGTACCAACGATAGAGCCACCAAGACCTTTAGTACCCACCAGGCCGGCTTTAACAACATCAAGACCACCAGCAGCACTAACAGCCATGGGAACGAGAACCAGAACACCAATCCAAACAACAGATATTTTGATAATCTCGGTAACGACAGTAGCTTTGAGTCCATTTCTGAATGCATATAATAGGGCGACCATGCTCATTAATATTGTACTTAAAGTATAGTCCATTCCAGTTAGTAGTGCAACTGTAGTACCACCAGCAATAAGGTTAATAGCAAAGGCACATACAGCTAAGACTATCATCTCTACTCTATAGAACCAATAAGCATTACCGCTAAATCTATTCTTAACATACTCAGTAAAGGTAAAGCCATCAGGCTCTTGATCTCTAATCTTTTTAGCAAAGAATCCAAAGAATGTAAGAGTAATAAAGTTACCTAAGCAGAACCAGAATAGTCCTACTAAACCGTTAACATAAGCTTGTTGAGCTGATATGAATAGACCTGGAGCCCATAACCATGCAGCTGAGATAGACATAGCACCTTGCCATGTATTAAGTTCTCTACGAGCTAATAAGAAGCTCTCTTTACTATCAGTATAACCTGAAGCGAATTTAGTTGTTAGAGTATAAGCTATTAAAGCATATGTACCTAACAGTGCGAAACCTACCCAAGGATCAAGGATAGGGAATATTAAATGACCGTGCTCACTAAACATAATATATTCCTAAAATTTAAATGTATACATTACTACATACTCAGTCTTAGCATCAAACTTAGACGTAGCATTACCATATGTTAGCATTCCAACATGCAGTGTAGTTTTACCAATATCTTTATCAAGAGTCATTCTGCTCTTACTACCTAAAAAGCCGAACCCATCAGATAGCTGCTGCCATCTTGGCTCTACAAATGTAGTTAGTCTTAGACCATCAGCAATAACAATCTGATTCCAAAATCGATTATGAAAGCCAAAGCCTTCTTGATTCTCAGCACCATGACCCATAACGGTATCACTAGGTACGTAATTTAGTTTAGCGGTAATCCAGAATTTAACTCTGTTATCAGCATATGTAAGTTTAGGAGACTTCCAGTTAATCTGATGCCAGGTTAAGTTTTGTACTGCTCTATCTTGATAGATTATTCCATACTCTACTGTTCCACCGCCTACATCAAATAGATCGGTATAGAACTCACCATGCCAATCATGGGGACCCATGCCTGCGCGTAAGTGTAGTAAAGAGTTGGAGTTCTTGAAGTTTATATCATACTCTGTATCGTAAGATTCAGCAGCTAGCGGATTAGTTAGACTTATTGCTAAGATAAGAGTCAATAATAGACTGATTCTTTTCATAATATTTCCTTATTAGTTCATAATGGGTTTCATCAATTTCCACATTACAAAAGTTACTTATTAACGTTTTCGTTTCCTCAAACGTACTATTATATAGGCACTCATATGTTACAGTTGTAACGTTAAATGCCTGCTTTGCATAGGTATATAAACCTTCTCGCTCTGAGTGATCAGACATCTTATCATATAGATAAGCATCCCAATCTTTCTCAGTCATATCACTAGTTACACCAACTAAGGTACCTAGCTTTGCTTTAGCGAGATGCTTACATCTCCCATCCTCGTCTTCGATAACTAATACATTATCGAAATTCCTGTATTGCATCTCCGCTAATATATTTAGCGACCATTGATGCAATGTTATTCTGTCATAGTGTTTGAATATATTATCTTTCTCGATAAAACTATTCTTACCAGCACTATCTTCAACTAAAGCTGAATAGTCTGGTCTATCTGTTAGGTGAACTTGTTTAAAGAACTTAGCTAGTCCTTGATGTCCACATCCATATTCAGTAGCATGGTAGTGGTTAGCCTCATTAAGTTCAAAAGGCTTATTATCTATTATAGACGATATCAGGCTGAGAATAAACTCTCCGCCGCATCCTGGTAAATATTTAACTGCTAATTTCATCTATAATTCTCAATGCTTCTTGTAGATTATCTGATTGTCCAATACGTACATTAATGATACCGTTATAGTATTCATCTGATGATAGTACATTCCTATCAAATTGCTCACGTGCCTCAAGATAGCCAGCGCTACCTTTACTAGGGCAATAATATAGTATCTCTCTTTTAAATTTATCTTCACCAAATTCAGCTACATCGTTCTTAAGATGCTCTGATGATCCCCAATAGGTACGCCAATCACTTTCTTTAGTTGATTTTCGTTTTCTTTTTTTACCTTTGAGAGGGGGTCTAGTTACTTTAAATTTAGCAAGCTTTTTTCCAACATACTTTTTATCGTTAACTGTATTAGTGATAAGATATACAAATGCTTCACAATCTTCAGGAAGCTCTTCTACATCCTTACTATTGTAGGTCCATGCTGTCATCATTAAATTCCTCACCATCATCATACTCTAGCTCATCACCACATGCAGGGCAATGAGTTATATTAAATATAGGATCATGAAAGGTTACCTTACCTTCGAAGTCACACACCATACAAAGTATCTTCTTACCATTACTCATAGTTTAAATCCTGTAAATGTATCTGCTGATACATCTTTTTTCACTCCACCTGTTATATAAGAGGAGATTTCTGTTTCTTGGGGTGCAACTTGAACACTACTACCAACGATCCATTTCTGCGTCCATGGTAGTGGATTAGTTCCACCAGTAAAATTATGTTCAATGCCTAATGCTGAAGCTCTCTTAGCTGCAATCCATTCGACATAACTCTTTAATACATTAGCATTTAAGCCTATCATAGAGCCGTCTTTAAATAAGTAATCGGCCCATTCTTTCTCTTGCTCAACTACCTCAGTAAATATATTTAGTACATCTTCTTTACACTCTTCTTGAATCTTAAGGAAGTCTTTATCGTCTTTAGGTAGTAGTTTAATTAGATGCATAGTAGAAGCAAGATGAACGTTCTCATCTCTTGCTATAAACTTAATAATCTTAGCATTGCCTTCCATCTTTTTAAGTTCAGCGAATGCCCAGCTACATGCAAATGATACATAGAATCTAACTCCCTCTAAAGCATTAACAGCATTCAATGCTAACCATAGAGCTTTCTTATGTCCATATGATCCATAGCCAGCTGATATCTGATTACGATTAACTAGATCATCATAGTAAGTAGATATTGAATTAGCACATTCAACTATCTCTTTTATATCTAGCATAGTATCAAATACTTCAGAAGGCTGAGTGTATATATTTCTAATGATATGAGTATAAGATCTTGAATGAATAGTCTCACTAAAGCTCCATGTCTCTATCCAAGTCTCTAATTCTGGTAATGATGATATAGGAAGGAAAGCTAGGTTAGGAGCTCTTCCTTGAATACTATCTAATAGTATCTGTCTTTTAAGATTAGAAGTAAATATATGCTTCTCTGAATCAGTAAGATCTTTAAAGTCTTTTGAATCCTTTAAGATATCTACTTCCTCTGGTCGCCAGAAGAATCCTAACTGCTTATCAGTAAGCTTATCTATTTGCGGGTATTTAATTTCATCATAACGAGCAATATCCACTCCTCCATCGAAGAATAGATTTCTAGATTTTGAACTTTTTTTATTCACTTTAAATACTGACATGTGGGTTAATGTTATCTCCAAATCGAATTGATTCAATAAATCGTTTATGGCTTCCGCCTGGTCCTGGCATATAGCCCCAGTTACATAGTTGACGGCCGCCGCCTCTATAATGCTCTTGTTCTGTGTCGTCGAAGTAACATTTCCAACTAAAGAAATAGCCCTTATTAGTGTAGTCCTGATTAGATTTAATCTCTTCTAAACTTTTAGGTACATATCTCATGAGATCCATATTATCTAATCTCGTTCTACCTAAATTAAGCCATTCTGCACTTTCATGATCACCTTCTAAGCAAGGCATCGTATTATGAATAACGTCAATACTTTCTATACGCTTACTATGTAGCTCATGGAAGTCTGCTACGACGTCAGGGTAGTTACTTTTAAAATACTTAACAGCTTTTTTAGATGCTGGCTTCGTTGAATCGTTAACTCTATACCAATCTATTAGCTTAGGATACAACTTATCTAGGAGACCAAATCTTAATAGGTTCATGCTTATTTTAGTAATATATTCATCATGTACGTTATGTCCAAATATCTCATGTACAACTATATCAGCATCTTGTATAAACTCTAATGAATCATTTATAGCATTAACATGATGAACTTCAACTCTACCATCATCGATATATTCTTGGAGATTAGTTTTAACAACTTGAGTATAAGCTTTATTATAATCTATACAATAAACTTTTTTAGCTCCATACTGTAAGGCTATGTAAGCCATTACACCATTACCAGAGCCAAGATCAACTATTACTTTATCTTTTGATACTCTCTTTAAGAAATCGTGATAAGCTTTCATCTTCTCAGGATCAAGACAGCATCTGAACTCCCAGTTCTTAGCCGTATTCATAAGATCAGTAATATCTCTGATTCTATCTTTATCGCTTAGCTCTATTTTAACTTTCATCTTTATCTATTTTATTACCATAATAATCATGTGTACCATCTCTATAAGCTTTCTTTCTAGCTGATAGTATAAGCGTTGATACCCAGATACCATACCCCATAAAGGTTAGTATAATTATACCTGCTATTATATTTAATATTTCTAAGATCATATCTTACAGCTCTCGCAATCGTCTTCTTCGTCAGTAGCGCCATCATTCGTATTTAAATAATACAATTGTTTACCGCCATACTTATAAAACATTAATAGGTCTTGTAACATAGTACTTAATGGTATCTTATCATCCTCATAGTTCTTAGGATTATATGATGTATTAACACTTATACCTTGATCGATATATTTCTGTAGCACTGCACATATTTTAAGATATCCTTCGGGCGATGGCAAGTCCCAAAGCAACTCATATTTATTTCTCATATGAAACATGCTAGGAACTACTTGCTTAAGTATACCGTCTTTTGATTGTTTAACAGATACTAACGCTCTAGGAGGTTCTATACCATTAGTAGCATTACTGATCTGTGATGATGTCTCAGATGGCATAAGAGCCATAAGAGTACTATTTCTTATACCAGTTAATTTTAATTGAGCCTTAAGATCATCCCATGGCATTTTATAATTAGGTTTAACTAATTCATCTACGTCTTTTTTATATGTATCAATAGGTAATATACCTTGACAATAAAGAGACTCTTCATGTAGATTTATCATGCCTTTTTCTTCAGCTAAATCAGCTGATGCTTTAATAAGATGATATGACCAGGCTTCAGTCCATTCATCTATCATTTCTAAATTAGGATTAGAATAGTTTGAATTATTTTTAGCTAACCAATAAGCAAAGTTAACAATACCTATACCTAAAGGCCTTCTATTCTTAGTACTATTCTCAGCTGCTTTTACAGGATACATTTGATAAGATAGCAGCTCATCAAGAGCTCTTACTAATAGGTTAGCTGGACGTTTAAAGTCTTTAGGAGACTTCATATTACCCCAGTTAATAGCACCTAATGTACATAGAGATATCTCTCCATTCTCATCGTTTATATCGTTAAGTGGTTTAGTTGGTAAGTCAATCTCACAGCAGAGATTACTCATTCTGATTGGTGCTTTGTCTGTTACGAAAGGACTATGATCATTAGCATGATCAACATTCATTAAATATATACGTCCAGTATCTTTCCTTTCTTGCATAAAGGATGAGAATATTTCGATCGCAGGTACCTTTCTCTTCCTGATTGATGTCTTCCGTTCGGCAGCTTCGTAGAGCTCACGGAATCTTTCGATGTCCGAGAAGAAAGGTTCGTATAGTTCTGGTACGTCCGATGGACTGAAAAGGGTAATATCGTCACCATTTAGGAGACGCTCATAAAACACCTTATTAAACTGTACGCCATAGTCTAAGTGTCTGATTCTATTATCTTCCGTACCCTTATTATTTTTAAGTACAAGAAGATCTTCAACCTCAGCATGCCATATAGGATAGTAAAGAGTAGCAGCGCCACCCCGTACCCCACCTTGGCTACAAGACCTAACAGCGGATTGGAAGTGTTTAAAGAAAGGAATAGTGCCCGTGTGAGTAGCGTGGCCACCGTTAATAGGACTTCCGAGCGCTCTAATGCGTCCTGCACCGATTCCGATGCCTGCTCTTTTTGAAACATATCTTACTATCGCCGCCGATGTTGCTGAAATTGAGTCAAGTGAGTCATCTGTCTCTATAAGGACACATGAACTAAATTGGCGTACTGATGTTCTGACGCCAGCCATCACAGGTGTTGGTAAAGAGATATCGAAACGACTTAAAGCGTCATAGAAATCTTTCACCATCATCATTCTTTTATCTGTATATTTATGAAAAAGTGTAGCGGCAATTAACATGAAAGCTATCTGAGGTGTTTCATATATCTTCTTATCGAATCTATTCTTAACTAGATACTTGCCTCTCATTTGCTCCATAGCAGCATAGGTCATAGTCTCATCTCTACCATGATCTATCCATGAGTCCATAGTATCAAACTCATCTTCTGTATACCAGTTTAGCAACTCCTCTTCATAAAAGCCTTTCTTAATTATTCTTTTAACATGCTTATATAAACGAGGAGGCTCAAACTTATTAAATACTTCCTTTCTAAGGTCGTAACAAATAAGACGTCCAGCTACGAATTGATAATTAGGAGATTCTTCTGATATAAGATCAGCAGCTGCTTTAATAACCGTTTCTTGAATCTCCTTAGTCGTCATTTTATCGTAAAACTGGATATGAGACTTAAGCTCTACTTCCGACACAGAAACACCTGCAAGGTTATCGCAGGCGTACTCTACTACTTTATGTAACTTCTCGATATCGAGACCCTCACGGGTCCCATCTCGTTTCACGATTGAAAAACTCATACTATACTTCTATAAATGTTCTGTTAATTAAATGCTCTTCAGCAATATCTTCTTTTGACTGACCCATGTAAGCAACTGCGTGATGATCAGTAATCATTTGTTGATTAACTGAACTCCATTCATCGTTTAACTCCATGAATAATTCACCTAAAATTCTACCAAACTTACCTTTATCATGGCAGACCATTCTGACCTTACCAGCTAATAAGCCTTTTAAATGAGCTTTAGCAGCTTTACCATATTTCTTCTCTACTAAATCTCTTGTTCTAGATTCTGGTGTATCGATACCATGAAGCCTTACTCTCTGCTTCTTATATATCATTCCAAAACCTAAATCGATGTCTACATCCACTGTATCACCGTCTACTACTCTTGTGACCTTTACGTTATACTCGTACATTTTACTATTTCCTATATGCTGTTAATGCTAATTTTGCATTTAATCCTTTATAGGTATTGACGTCGAGCATAAGCTTCAAGTTCGCTTCAGTCATGCCGTTCGTTATCATATCGTTAACGTCTTTCTGTACTACATTGCCAGGCCATATTACAACATTATAACCGCTATCAATAGCAGTATCAATCTTTTTGTTTATTATGGATGATCTGGGCTCGTTATCATATACAATCACTATATTTTCTTTGATTAAATTATTTACACTTGATAAAGCCTGTATTATGTCTGAGCCACAAACAGCGAGTGAGTTGTCTACAAACATAGAATCGAACGGGCCTTCAAAGACGTAAATCTTCTTAGACTTATCTACGTTGTTTAAACCGAATACTTTCGGCCGACTTTCATCAAGTAGTATAGTTATATAGCGTAACTGACTATCGTAAAGTGCTCTTCCTTGGTAGCCAAATAAGTTATTTTTCTCATCCATAAGTGGTATAACTATTCTCTTATCATTCTTAATATAAGCTAATTTATCTGGTATTAAATTGTTAGTAAACTTACTAAAATTATCAGTATAAAACAACTGAGCATGATACTTATTAGGTATCTTTCTATCTACAATCCAGTTCTTAGCTAAGTGAGAATGATATAGCGAACTAACCTTAGTAATAACCTTCAGCTGCTTAGATCCATAAAGCGTTGACTTAGGAGTTACGGTCTTAGAATATAGTTCTCCCTTTGTCTCCCCTTCTCTAACAGTATCAACTAGGTACTCTTTATATTGTTGTGGGGTATGCTTTTTCATGAACGTAATGAGGGTAGCTGAGTAGCCACAATTATGACATTTATAGAACCATTTACCTTGTCTCTCGAAGAAGTATCCTCTTGCTTTCAGCTTGTTCTTCTGCGAATCACCACAATCGGGACAACGCACATTATAAAGCTTATCAGTTTTGCGTTTAAACACAGAGAACTGATTCGATATAAGGTTTATATATTTAGTTTCTAACCATAGAGCCATACTTGATTATAGTACGGAATAGGCTGTGGTTCAAGTTTTATTTGAAGAAGTTAAAGAGATCGATTTGATGAGACATAACAGATAGTACGGTTACAGCACCTACTAAATACCATTTCCATTTATCAAAAGATCGTATCTGTACTTGTAATTGTGTGAATTGTTTGATATTTTCTCTACGAAGAGATTCAATATCTTCATGATTATGCTTAAGATTCTCTAACATTTGCGTTATACGCTCGTCTTGGACTGCCTGTCTTGATTTCAATTCGTTGCTTAATCCTGCGACATCTGAGATAATTATCTCTGTCCTTGCCAATAGTGTCTCTTGAAAACGTACTTCACTCTCAAGTTGTCCAACTTTAGTATAAATTTCATTTATTCGAGCATCTGTTTGTTTCAGAGTCATCAGGTATATGCCAAAAGGTTAGTGAATTAATAGGTATGTTAGTAATATTTATCTATTTTGTTGGCTCAGATTCAGGTTTTTTAACAGTTACTTCACGATAATATATCACAACTTCACCAAGCTGCTTAATATATCTCTTTAGTTCCTGCATATCTTCTGCCATAACCTTATAGTCTCCTACAGATGTAGCTACAAAAAGTACTTCACCGTTGTTTTGTGCTTTCATATCATCAAGGAATTGATCAAGATATGTATATCCATCAGGCCACTCAGGGTTCTCTTTTTCAGACTTATCACATGCTCTAGGACGTTTAAGCTGTTCTACACCTTCACCATTATACTTCTTAGGCTCAAATGATAGAGATTTTTTGCATGGATTAACTATACGAGCTTCAGAAACAACAAACCATTTAGGTGCTGTTAGTTCAACTGGTCTAGGAAGATCAGGTTGCATGATCTCTATTTCAATAGGCTTAGAAACTATTTCAATAGTCTTAGTTGGTATTAATGAACAACCACTAGTTACTAGTAGCAGGCACAGTAAGCTTATAAAGTTCTTCTGTATCATTTTCTAATCCCTCCATCACTTTCTCACTAGCATTATTCATTCTGGTAGTTATCATTCCAGGTTTCTTTAATGCAAGAAGATCTAAATTATGTCTTGAGAATATTGATAAATATTCTGCTTTCTCGGCTTCTATCTCTGAGTTCTTACGAGACATATTTAACAAGGCTTTACCTTGCTTCTCGTATTGCTCTTTGATAGCTTCCATTGCTTGTTTTTGCTCTTCGACGGCTAATTCTAACTTAGAGTTATTAGCAGCGAGCGTTTGATTTTCTGTATACAGATAGTAGGAACCTAATCCTAATAGTATCAGCATACCGATTAATAATTGATTCATCGGAGCTCCTTAATAATATAATTTAATCCAGCAGATGATCTATACTCTACTATCTCTTTGTCTTCAGTTCTGAACTTAAGATGTTTTTCCTTTTGGACTATAATTTTTTTGGCTATATAGGTCGTATCATCTGCATCACCCCATTCTTTATTGAATGATACAGTTACCTTATACCTAGTTAAGAAAGAATAATACAGCCAATTAAAGATAGTCTTTAATGCGCATTTAATCCAGTTCCAAATTAGGTGTAAGTATTTCATCTACTCGCCTATATTCTGAGTAGTGATTTTAACTTTAGGTGGTCTACCTCTTCGCTTGGGCGAGGAGTTCTTTGAAGGTGAGGAGGAGCTTGCGGCCGCCTTTTTCTTTGCTGCCGGCTTTGTATTTTTGCGCGGCTTTTTTGCTGACTTTGATGTCGTCTTCACCGTTGTATCCGCCGCCTGCGATGGCTCCGGAGCCAACCACGTTAACATCTTCGTTAACCATGTTTTCAATTGGTTCATTATTTTCTCCATTATTTTTATTCATTTGCCTTTCCTATTTCGTTCATAAGAACCTCAGCGATTCTCTGATCTACCTTTATATTATCAGTGATAATAGTCTCTGTAGGAAGACCTATCTGCTCTACCCTTTCTGGACACCTATTCAATATTGTTAGAAATGGTATCAGCTGCGGATAGTAACCATGCAGCTTTAAAAACAGTAATCTAGTTCCGCCTTCTTGACCGAACTGATTGTAGATAACTATTATATGATTGAGTATCAATCTATACTTTAAGTTACCTGACTCTTTATATTTATTAAACAGACGCTTTATATACTTAAATCGTTTTAAATCATCGTAAAATTCTAACGTGTCTGTACAGCCTGGATTATCATAGTTCTTAGCTGCATATAAGGACGCGTTACCACTGTGTAGTATATCAATCATATAGTTCCTAGTTTATAGATATATTTATCTTGCTAGAAAGCACTGATTGCGATTCTTTTAATCTCGGTATTTGATACTGCAACATAGATAAAGTTATTGTCATAGAACTGATCACCAGCTACGACTTCAAAAGTAGAATTGACGTAAGAGTTATTCGCCGGAGTGGCTTGGCCTGTTATATTAAGCTTTGTGGCTCTTACGGTGTTGTAAAGAGGATTCTGTAAAATATCCTCCGATGAGGTAATAGTAACAGTTGGTACACCGTCACTATCGTTTGCTATTGAACCTTGAATAGATCCACCAAATACAAACTTCATGTTGTGAGCATTAGCAGTCGTAGCTACATTAGATGCAACTGTCGATAGCGTGTTTGAATAAGGAGCTGAATTTGATTGAGATGTTACTCTCGCGTCAGTAAATATATAGTTATTAACTATCATTCCTGAAGTACCAATTGATAGAGTATTACCGCTATGCGTGACTGTAGCACTTTGCGTAGCGGAAATACCCAAACTATCAAAAAAGTTATTTACTGTAACTTTCTTTGTTTCAATTGATGCACTATTAGCGACCTCATCTACGACTACAAGCAAATCGCCGCCTGCAACCGTGACAAGATTGGTTAGATCACTGATCTTTGTCGCCATATTATAGTCCTTTTATTACTTAAGTAGTAATAGTCAATGCTGCATTACTAGATACAACTGCTGCGCCGCCAGTGACACTTACTGTACACTTGTATGAAGCATTAGATGTCTGCTGAGCAGATTTAATTACTAATGAAGCTGCTGTTGTAACACCTGTATTGGTACCAGCTGTAATCGCTGATCCATCTGCAAATGTCCAAGCAAATGTCTGACTTCCACCTGCTGGTGTAGTACTTGCTGCAACTGTAAATGTTGCTGACTCAGATGCTGTAGTATTAGCTGATGCTGCTGCAGGCTGTGATGTAATTAACGTTACAAAGTCTGGCATTACTGCGTCATCAGATCCATCAGAACTGATTCCTCCAGCAACTAAAACTTCGCTAGTAATTCTACCAGCTCTTCCGCCTGAACCAGTTGTTTGTAATACCCAACCAGTATGTGCTTGCTTTCCGCCTGAAGCTGCTATCTCATTAGTATCAACTGCGAATTGACCAATTGTAGCGCCTGTTACGAAAGCGTCAGCTGTAGTATTACCATACAGAGCTTGTCTATTAGCTGTGTTTGCTTCTACTTTAAATTGTTGTGGTGCGTATGATACTGAATTAGCATGATCGTCACCTGTTCCCCATTGTGCCATTTTTATCTCCTAAATATTTATTTATCTAAGCTAGCTACTAGGTGTTTAAGTAACTGCTCTTTAGCTAATGACTTGGTTAAACCGCCATTATTTTCTTTTAATTTACCTGACTTCTCATCTTTACGACGAGAATCATAGTTTGTATCATGAAGCCTGTAATCACTTGCACCATGGTATCCTTTTCTTCTCAAAGCTCTATTTGCTGTTGACATACCTTTAGATGCTTTATCTTGCACCTTACGTTGTTGCTTTTGTAAGCCTCTAGCATTTTTCTCTGCAGCTTTAGATGTAGAATTCTGTGCGTCACTACCGTAACTATCAGCTTTATAGCTGCTATCGAATTCTTGCTTCTTCCTCTTAGTATGAGCAGATTTGATAGTATCTGTATCTAGCTCATGGAGTTTAGCTTGCATAATTTTATTAATTGTTTCTTGAACCTTCTTAGGTTCAGGCTTCTTAGGATTAGCTGCTGAATGGTCATCAGCTGCTTTATTAAGACCGGCGTGAGGTTTTAAACCACTCTTACCTGTTTCTTTATCTTTAGAATAATTGTGGAAGAATAAATGACTCTTAATAGGCTTCTTATGCTCATCTTTAGGATATATTCCTTTCTTGATTAAGTCATGCCTTTGCTTAATACCCATTTGGCCTTCTTCTGATACAGCAGGAACTTTACTTCTTTGCTTATCTAATGGATCTGATCTAAGCATTTTACCGCCGTCACCATCTTGTCCTGCATCACCTTTCTTTAATTTACCTGATCTAGTAAAATGATGTCCGTCAGGAGCTTCTTTAGTTTCTTTCTTAGGACCGTATCCTAAGTCAGATGTTACTTTATTAAACTTACTAAAGCCAGATGTTTTTTTCTTATCACCTGATGGTGGGGCTTTTTTGAATGTCTTATCTTCTTGCTTTTTAAGCATATCATCTTTAAGTCTGCCTTCAAGAATATATCCCTGAGGCTCAAAAGACTCTTCAGTAGTTGAAATACTACCGTGTCCTCTTTTTCTTAGGATTTGTATCTTCTTCTGAGCATCTTGCATATCAGCTGCATAGCGATATGTCTTCCTGCCTGAAGGAGTTACTGCACCTATTTTTATTCTCTCAATAAGTTCCATAAGTTACTTCTTTTTCTTTTTCTTATGACCGTGATGCATCTCTTTAACGATTTTTAACTCTTCAACTCTCATCATTTCTTTAACAACGTGTTGATCGTCGATTTTAAACATAACATCGTAATGAGTTACAACGCCTTCGCCTTCAGAAGTTTCTTCTAAAGTATGCATTCCTGGAATACATTCTCCGGATCCAAACACTGCATGCTCTACGTGAGTAGCGCAGTTATGGCCGATTGTTTTTTCTGGATCAGTTGATGATTGATCAATAGCTTCTTCCATGTCTTTTTGATCTTTCTTCTTCTTACCCATGGACATTTTAATAGCTTTATCTTTATTGTCCATATATTCTTTATCATCGGATTCATGTTTGCCATCGCCGTCCATGTCTCCTTTGTCTTTTTTGCCTTTGCCAGCCATCATATCTTTGAATTCTGCTTTAGACATTTTCTTTTCTTGAATGTCTTTTTTAACACCCATCATTGATGTACCATCAGCTGATTGTACTTTAGTTTGTGCGCTGATAAAACCAGCTAATCTTTCCATATTTGTCATTGGGGTCTCCACTTGCGTTTCTATTTCATTGTCTGTATCGTCGACGTTTTCTTTTTGTAAATCTTGGTTCTTCTTGAGCGATTTAGCAACAGTACTTGCTACTGCTACTTTAACTGCTTTCTTAGCAGCTGCTTCTTGACCTTGTCTTCTTGAAGCTGCATTTCTCTCTGGTCTGGAAGGATGTAATTTAGACTTGATAGCATCTACCATTCCTTCTTTTACTTCAGGCTTATCATGTCCCCAGCCCTTTTTCTTCATATCTAAATGGTCTTGCTTTACTTTTGCCATTTTGCCTTCACCTGTATCAGGATCATACATCATGTGAGGCTTAAACTTTTCAGTCTGCTCTTTTATATCTTTTTCCATTTTAGGTTTGCCGCATGATTCGCATATTGCTTTACCACAATCACATGAGCACTCACACATTTCAGGATCTTCTTTCTCTTCCCAAACGAAGCCTTCAGCATTTAATTTTGAATAATTCTGGGCTAGGAAAACCTCAGCTGATTTTCTATATTTCTCACCTAAGTCTTTTTGTTTAAAAGATCTTACGCAATTTCCACCTTTGTCAAGGACATCACAACCATCATTATTAAAAGATAAGCGAGGCTTAGCTTCTAGTAATTGATTGATTTTTCCTTTCAAGTCATCTGACATGTTCATAGTTAGTTCCCTACCAATTTATTTATATCTATTTATCATAACGAATGCTTTCAAGGTCTTGTTGTCCGCCAAGAGACCCAATGAGATAACGTCTATCTTGAGTTCCTTTGTGATAAACAGCATGAGTATATCCTATATTTAGGAAGTATACTTTACCGTGCTCTAGATTAAAGGTATTTTCTTCTTTCTTTAACCAAAATTTATTCTCAACTCCCTCGTTTCCGTCGATAGGAATAATGAATCTAATAGCATATGTTGTATTATAATCTATATGAGGTGTTATTTGTGCACCAGGTTTCATCTTAGAATATCTTATTCTTATTACTGGTGCTTCAAATAATTCTGTTATATGTTTATGTAGCTCTGAGTCTTTATAGAACTCAGCTGGCTCACCCCAGTTATATTCATTTAATAAATGCCCAGCTTTACCTGATAACTTATCTTTTGTTCTTATTTTATTACCTAAACTAGCTGTTAGTTTAGCTCTGCCTTCAGCATCTTCTGGTACGTCACTAATAATATCTAATTGTGAGTTAATTATTTGTGGTTCACTTGGTCCTGTTAATGCTATATGATCTATTAGATGAAATGTATCAACAGCTACTTGTGCATTAGATAATGTAATACCTGGATGAGCTGTAAAGTTATCAAGCCACTGATCATTATTCTCATTCATAAAACGAGTTATAAGTTCCATATCTGGTTTAAGCTGAGGTATCTCAGCACAGAGAGGATAATCAAACTTTTTGTATTTAAGCTTTTCCATTAAATGCCCTTTCTATAAAGAGGCCTCCGATATCATATTTATGCCACCTATATGATCTTTTATTTGCATCATGATGAGGTTCATGAAAGCCTTCTCCGCCTGATACTAACCCGACCCATACATCAGAATGAGGCTTGCCTCCTCTATGTGAATAAGAGTATACTAGCGATCCGAATATTTTAGATATACCTGCTGGAGCTAGCCATAGATATATAACTGCAAATGGATCAATGGCTAATAATAATAGCATCCATACTATATTAATTTCCCAGAAATACTTATGCTGTAATTTAAATTTGTTATCTCTCAGGAGATCAGTCATAAACTTAATCTTAGGAGATGTGAATACTTGTAAGAAGTGAGCATAAAAATATCCTTTATGCGATGGTGAATGTGGGTCTTTATCTGTATCAGTATACTTATGATGCTCTCTATGATTAGCTACCCATAATGTTGCTGGTCCAACCATCATTATATTAGCAAAGAATAGCATTACATATTCAAACCAAATAGGGCATTTAAACATTCTATGTGAGAAATACCTATGATAGCCCACGCTGATACCTATTGTAACAATAAGTTGGTACATTAGTATACATAAACCCCACTGCCATAAGTTGGCATACAGAGCCATAGGTATAATAGATAGCATAGCTACTACTTGCCCTATGAATAGGGTAACAGGCATTACTGTTTTACCTAACTGCACATTTCCTCTTCTATTTGTTTTAATATTGGACATGGCCATTCATATTGACCAAATGAATCACATTCAATTACACCTGGCTGCTTATAAGTATGCAACCATTCATCTATATATTTATGTACCGCGTCATGGGCTTGAGGCGGATTATGATTAAAATGTTTATGAAAAAGTCTTCGAAAATGATCATTATTAGGAGACCATTCTTTACCAGGATGTCGTTCTTTAAATCCTTTTAAATACTCTTGTCTCTCTTTACCCATTGTACCAGTTTTCATCTTCCATTCAATCATATACATTTTTGGCTTAAGTATTTCAGTTTGCCAATGGCTTTCTAAAAATAGATAATTATTTCTTATGAGAAGTCTATCCTGCTCTGATGGTATAACTAATACTGCATGCTTATCATAAGTCCAATTGAAATGATATGTTTTCCACATATCTATTCTTTGCTCTTGTGAGGTATATTGTAAGTATAAGTCTTTAAAGTATATAGAAGGATGAGGAGTATCTTTATAATTACTAAATGCAGGTCCAAGGTCATTCCATAAGTCACTATGCCATTGATTAAATTTTTCATCTGGAACATTATAAGGTATAGCGTCTACAGGTGCTGGTCTTATTATAAACCTATCATATTTGTCTTTACCCTGTGCTTCGTTCTGGCGATATAGTTTTTGCCATACTTTATTAATCCAGCCATTATCACATGACATTCTTGAATATACATCCACAGTATGCCCGTCTTGTCTTAATTTATTAATCCAAGTCTTTTGTTTATCTTGTTCAGTGTATGATGGGTTATACTTAAGAGTTAAGTCCCATTGTTCTTCATTCACTTTGCTATCACCAAAAACAGCAATTCTCATAATTTTCCTTTGTTAGCAGTTCCACCTTGCTCGTGCTGCTTTACCTCTTTCACCGTTCCATCCTTTACTACGTGCGCAAAATGATTTACGTCTTCCAGCTGCCTTACTGCCTTTCTTCAGTTTACTAGGAGCTGTTGTTACAGCTGTCTTAAGATTACCGCCTGTACGTCTATTATACTTAGCGACACCTTTAGCTGTCATTCCTGCACCGCTCTTGGTACTTCTTTTATCACCTGATTTTTGAGACATGCCTGACATGTCCTCAATGTTAAGGGACACCCTTGCTTGCTCAGAAAGATATCCCTTAAACGTAAGCATTACTTCTTCCAGCTCTCTTCTTTCCAGAAAGTGAAAATACCATATGCTAATGCGACCCAAGCCATCCAGTCAATCATCCCGCCGAATATAATCCATGCAAGTGACATCCCGATAATAACTCCACCGTCCCAAGTAGTCCTTTCAGACCATCTAGCCATAATCCAGCTCTTTGCGATATTTAATAAATCCATATCGTCCTCCGTTTTATTTATTTAGCTGTTAATCCTCATAGATATATTCAGCATTGGGCATAATAGTCATATTAATAAGGAGAAACCTAAGATCCTCTTCTACCCAATGAGTTGTTCTCGTCAACGCTCCGCCTTTTAATTCATCCACCCATGCCTGTAAGTCATAGAAGAATTCTTTATTAACGGGTTTGACGTCTTCATCAATCCAATAAGATAGATCTTTATTTCTATCCTTATAAAAATCATGAACTTGTTGACCAAATCTTAGTCTAGCCTCATCGCCTAAGTGCTTCATATCTTCTGCTATAGGAAGACCGAAACCTTTACACCATGATATAGGTAAACTTGTACAACCCCAAGTAAGTAATGCATCAGCTCTATCATTTAACTCTTTTGGAAAGTTCTGTAGCTTTCTTAAAGGCCAATTAAATATATCACGACTGTTTATTTTATCTAAATCGTTACTGTACTTAGCGTCATTATGTTTTCTACCCAGCTCAAATATTTCAGGATGTTCAGTTGTTATTGCAACATATTCGAGTCCATGCTCTTTACATTTCTCTTGTACATCAAGCATAAATGGTACTGTTCTAGCTAGTCCTTTCCACCATTCTTTTATTACTTCGTCAAAATTTGCACAATCACGAGTAATAAAGGCTTGGTTCTTTTCTTTTGCTTTTCTTTCTGAATGTGACCAATGTATAAAAACTTTTACATTATTGGCTTTAATTAAATTAGGTAGAGTGTCTATGAAATCTTGATATATCTCTTCATTGCTCTTAGCAACAGTTGCCATATTATAGAAAGGATATTTGCGTGCATCTAAGCAACCATTGAAAGGTTCGTTCTTATCTATGTTACCGTCTTTACCGACGTATGGATTAATAGTATTAACCCACATAGTTTTTCGGGATAGATGACAATGACCTGCCATGTAGGAGCAACCATCGAAATAATATAGCTCGTCATACATCATAAAGATATATTAGTGCTTTGTTATCGGGTGATTGTCGCCGCCATACTTATCTGATCTTTCACCATCTGATTTGTAAGCGTTTTTCTTAGTAGGTTGACGTGTAGGAGTACCGTCAGTAGTTTTTTTAGTTTTAGACTTTTTATAAACCCATTCTGGATAACGTCTATCACCTTCTGATTTCTTTTCTTTAGAAGCTTGATCGTCGTCTTTCTTATAGAGGTCTTGTTTCTGTCTTAGTCTATAAACTTTAGGCTTACTTGATTTGAAGCTTAAGTGTTGTCTAGTTTTTTGAATACCTTTTCTTGGAGTTTCAGCATCAAATACAGCTTCTTTAAAAGTAGATATATTTGGTTTATGAATGCCGTCTTTATATGGAGTACCATCAACAGCTACTTCATACTTGCCGCCTTGACCTGGTGTACCCATTTCGTATCTTTTTCTTAATGCATCAGTACCCATAAGACCAGCTGTCTCACTCATTTCTTTTTTACGTGACTTAACTAGCTTTGCTATCTCAGCTTTAGACATATTACCGCCTTTAACTTCAATATAGTCTTTAACATCTCCGCCTTCTTTAATAGACATGTTTGGGTTAGGTCTTACGTTAGGATTAAGAGGTGCTTTTTTCTTATCTTTCATACCTTTTAATCTTTTGCTTCTATCGTCTTCTTGATCTCTTTTAGCTTGCTGAATAATATGCTCTGGCTCGCCTGAATAAGACTCTTTCTCAAATTTTGGATTTTGCTTGCCTTTATATTTTGGATTACCTGGTATTGGTTTAACTGCATACTTCTTAGAAGCGTTGTTAATATCTGCTGCAGATACATGAGATGGTCCTTTGACTCTCATTCTACCTGTAATCTCATCTTTCTTTAATTCTTCTGAAACTTTGGCTTTTTGGTCACGCTTTGCATTCAGTTTATCAGTAGCTTGATTCATACTCTTAACACGCTTCTTAGAGGCTTGTAATTTTGAATCAGCTCTATTGTAATTGCCACCATCATATGCTCGCTGAGCATCTCTATGTTTGGTGCTAGCATCTTTTAATGCTTTATCTCTATATGAGTTTAATGTATCACTAGATAGCTCATCTAACTGATCTTGAAGATCAGGAGAGGAGACTTTTAATTCTTCGTTATGATGCATGTTTAGTTTCCAATGGGCTAGTTTCTTAGCTCCTGGAGAACCTGTAGAACGAATCTTTTTAAGTTCTGCTTTTGTTGCATCTTTTGGAACACCATGTCTATTTAATTCAAATAGAGCGTCAGCGTCAGTTTTACCTTTAGCAATAGCTTCATTTACTCTTTTAAAGCCTGCTTGCTCAGCTGAGCCTTCACCGTCATAACTAATATGACCGTCTGTATAGTATTCAATAATTGATTTAATTGATAGGTTAGACTTCTCAGCTTTCTCTATTAAAGAGTTTAAAGCTTTATCACTTAACTGATATGACTCATGAGTGATTATTTCACCGTGCTCTAATTGATCGCCATGAGATTGAGCAGTTGAGTTATCTTTCTTAGCTTTTTTAGCTGCTAATTCTGCTTTTTTCTTTTTAGCATAAGCCATGTATTCTTTGTAACCTTGCTGACCATGGACTATTTTATCACCAGTATAGCCTCCAGAAGGTCTTCCATATGCAGGTCCACTTAAACCATCATTATTATTCTTTATTACTGACTCTGCTGCATCTTTAAAATCTTGCTTAGTTGGTGCACCTTTAGAACCAGGCTTACGCATTGGTCTGCCTTCTTTTCTTTTCTTATGGATATTATGCCAAAGACCAGCACCTTCAGATAGCATTGTTTCAAAATTTGAATTAATATTCTCTGCAGCTTCTCTAAATGATTTAAATCTTGAAAATTCTTTTCTTCTTGTTTGTGGAAGTAATCTTGATGATAGCTTAGAGATAATGTTCTTACGAGCTCTTACTCTGCGATCAATACTTGACTTCTCTTGAGCTGATAATTTAGAGTATGATTTTCCTCTACCACCAGCCAAACGATTTCTCATGATTCTAATTGAAGCACGAGCCGTTCTTTTCTTTAACCTAGGATTAAGAGCTATACGTCTTTGTACTCTCTTTCTTGCGATCTTCAGCCTGGATTTATATTTCCTGGCTGCTACGGCCTTTTTTCTTCGGCCCGCCACGGACAATACGCCCGCTTCATCTAGGTAAGTTTCGAATATTTTGTTTAGTTCTTCTGACAAGTTCATTCCCTCTCTTATCATATTTATAATAACTTCAGCTGAGGCATGAAGTTGCGAAGGAAGACCTTCTCTAAATTCTGTTAAATTGCCTTCTACAGCCAGCTCACGCATCTTAGATGCTGACATACCTTCTATGCCATCTGAGTCTGGATCACGTAGACCAGCATTGACTACTTGCATACTTTCGTAATGAAAGTCTTTACCATTATAGGTAGATGTTATTCGTTCTAGGTCTTTAATTCTATCTTCGCCTACAACAACAATAACGTTTTTAAAATTCTTATTAACTTCGATAAGCATATCGAACATATTCTTAGCATTCGATTCAGCTACAAATTCTTCACCAAAGGCTTTCTTAACTAGCGATAGTTTTTCTTCGTAAGCGAGTGGATTCTTTTTAGGATCGTAAGAGTGAGACAGGAAGATTAACGGCTGCGCCCTTTCATCTAGGGATATGGAGAGCATTTTTTCAACTAAGGCTAAATGTCCCACGGTGGGTGGATTCATTCGCCCGAAGGTTACGACTGCGGTATCGGTAATTGCTTCAGAAAAATTCATGCCAGACTTTTTTTCACGTGTATGTGCAGGGTTGAGAACAATTTCGTCTTTTGGCTTGCCTGATGCAGTAGTTGAAACTTTACTTTTTAATGCTTTTTTCATAATTTTGTTTCCAGGGTTTGTATTTAACCTTACCTGTCTCGAGTATATTTAGCTTTATTATAGCGTCAAACACAGTTAAAGTCCAGTTATTTGTTCCCAATCTTCTGACTCTTCTTTTGCTTCTTCTATCTGCTTGAGCTGCAGTTTAGTTAGTTTAAGTCCATTACTAATCATCTCGTCAGCACTGCTTATACCACAGTCTAACATCTTCTCTAAGTTGATACGTATACCTCTATGACTAATAGACCTATTAACACCTCTTTTAAACACAAGCTCTGAGTCTATAGAGTAATCGAATACCATTTCTTCAGCATCGCTATACCCAAGTTTCTTAACCCATTTCTCTACAACAGACCAATTTATAGTAGTAGCCATGATAGCTTTCTTAACGAAGTCTACCGATGATTGGTCATTAAAGTTAATTTCTTGTGTCATTATTCCATCCTTTAATAATAGTATCAGAGAAGTTAGCGTAACTAAACTCTAATCTATCTACTAATTTAACAGCGTTACCATTACTAATAGCAACGTATCCTTCTTCTCCAGTTAGTTTATATCCTTTAGAAGTCTTAAGAAACGTTTTAAGCTTAGCAGCATTATTCAGCTTCTTAATAATAAGTAACTTAGCATCAACTAAGAGTTTTTGCAACTCGAAGATAGGCTGTAACTTCATAGGAGAACAAGAAGCAAGAAACAGAACGTTCGCTAAGGTATCTTCTTTCTTCTCTTTACCCTTATCGGTTTTAAGAGCATCGATTTCTTTCGCAGCTCTATCTTTTAAAAACCTTTGCAAGGAGTTAACATGCTTACGACTATCGGTTACAATATTACCATCACGTACCATTAAGTTATAATGTATCTTTATCATACTTACGCAATGCTTATCTAAAGCTATATTATTAAGTAACCTAGAGTCTATCTTTTTAAACACTTTACCAGCATTAGAGAGTATCTCAGTTACTTCTTTATTTTCATTCTTAGTGAATGTAGCCGTACCTGATACATCATGATAGTTAGCATCTATCATAAAGACGTTTTTAAGTTTATTAACCATGTTAATATTGAAATCGTAATCAGCATTATTATCATCGTATACAGTATGCCAAACTATACCTAGAGCACTCTTTAATATACTTTGACCTAGAGCAGATTTTTTAGGTACTGCGTACACAATAGTATTAGGGTGAAATAATATCATCTCTTCACCATCGATAGTAGTAATATGCAAGTCCTTATTAGTAAATAATAGATCACCTTGAATTACTTTATCGCATTTAAGATCTTTAAGATAGTATAAGCATGCATTAAGTTTATATTTTAAGTCCTCAGGAATATCAGCTTTATTAATATCTGATACAGATTGATAATACTTAGAATCTTTACTAAAGTATGATTTAGTAGCTACAAAGAGCTTACCTTCTTTTCTACCTACAATAACAGCTGGTGCACCATCCCACTTAACAGTAGTATTGACTGCTTGAGTAGAATCACCGCTTAGCATATTACGTAATGATTGCAGAAACTTAATAGAGTCACGAGCGCCGACTACGCCATTATTAATAACGTTATCTTCTAAATGCTCCATATGTTTATTCGGACTTGAAATCATATTTAAATTCACTCCATGTTGGCCACTTAATTGACCTGCTTCTATTTACAACCGTAGTAGATGAGCACTTATGCTTCTTTGCTGCTTCATGCTTATCTGAATACATTATAGTATCTATTTCATAATAGTACAACTTATGCCCGAACATACCTGGATCTTCTACCAGCTCAATACCAGCATTAGCATACTCAATTTCCCATTCCTCAATTGACTCGTCTTGCTGATAAGGTCTTAATATAATATTCTCATATTCTTCTACGTAATGTACTTTACGACCTTCTTCGATAATATCATTTAAAGCTTCTTGAGTTAATTCATCTCTTAAATATACACCAACGATCTCTCTACAGGTTTTAGTTCTAGTTTTAAAATGCTCATGCGTTACTTTAGACTTTCTATATGTACGTCCAGTCGGCTCATGAGTCCATAATAACTTCTTTGATACTAATCCAGAAGGAATAGACGCAAGATCACCAAAAGCAAGCATTGCAGCTCTAGCCCATTCTTTATCACCTATATGCCCATCTTTGACGGCTGGTAATAGATAATTACAAAAGGCAATAAAACCTTTTTTAGTTACCGTCTTTGACATTTAAAATATCCTTGACTTGATCTAGAGTATACCATAAGGAATTAAATACTCTAGTACTAGATTGATCTTCAATAACATACCTTTTTATCCCATCGGGAGATCTATCCAGTAATATTATTCCATTTTCATTCGAAAACTCAACTAAGCGCATTTTCCCAAAGCTCTATCTCTTCTTCGCCGATACCTTGGATAATAGTATCCCTATCGTCATCAGCATGAAGGTTATGCTCTATACCGTATTCATTTATTCTTTGATCCAGCTTTAGATCACCAGCATTATCGAGATCATATAGTTCATCTATAATACCTTCTTCCATTACGTCTTTCATTAGTACGCTCATATTATTCTCCGTAAAAATTAGTTATAAACTCTCTACAATTATTGTAAGCGTTCGTAGTCCCTGAGTCAACAGTAGTCCAGGCTGACCCATCATATGTTCTATGTATGCATTGTGTATAAGTAGGATATACAAAGTATAGCTTCTCAGTAATATTACTACCGTCTACTAATGTACGTGCTACAGACATATACTCATTAGGTTGTAGTAAAGTCTGATAACCATCTATTTCATCGTACGTAAGTACTATGCCTTGTATTGTACCAAGTGTACCGTTATAGTCTATATCCGAATAAACAACGGGTACGTTAGGGAGAATCTGGGAGACCCCAGGGTCTACACTAAAAGTATAACTATAGTGATCATTTCTATTATCTTTTTTCTGAGTGAACTCTACATTAACGTTAGTAGGAAGATCAGCTACATTACAATAAGCTTCATAACTTAAGCCGTTATGATGAGATATATTATACTCAGTTACATACGTAGCATCTTCTTTAAAATATTTAAGAGTATAATCATTAGCACAAATACCATCTTTTATTTCCTCTCTTATAACATAGCTAGTTATATAGTCAACTACACTAGTAGTACTTACACCACCAATATCAGCTCTATAAGAAGCAGCATGCTGCTTTAAATTATTATATGTGGGAGTATATCCAGATCCTAAAGTACCATCACTTCTATTCAAAGTAGTTTCAGAAGTATTAAGAAGAAAATAGTTAGACCATCCACCTATATCTGCTCCTGTGAAGTGAGCGCGCATATTAAAGGCCAGCGCGTTTAGCTCCGCGTTATCTATAACCTGACCTATTGCAGTATCTGAGATATATAATGAACTTGGCATAGCTTCACCGACCATATTTTCTAATACAGTATCAAGGTCAGTTCGTAAGGGTTCTAAGAGTTGGAGGAAGTCAACGATAGTTTCAGCGCGGCTAATCCATTCAGCATTATCACTAGCAATGAAATCAGAATAAAGGTCATCGAAAGTAATACCATAATTGTTATAGAGGTCAGACTCGAAAGCAGCCGTTTTAGAAAATACATAACTTGCGATGTTGTCGGCATCAGACCCACAACCTTCTGCCACACTGACTGAAACGTTATTGTAGGCACTTTTAGCTTCATTTATATACTCCAGAAATATTCCAGTGAATGGTGATATATTACCACGTGAGGGTATGTTAGTTAGAACATCACTTCCTCTTTCAGTAGGTATAAGATACATATCAAAAGCAGTATCGATATATCCTCGTGTCGTATCAACAGCACCAACAGGAACATTTACAACAACAGGTCTTGATCTAGCACAAGCGACTGTTATATTATTTATACCACCGAATTGATTACTATCATTCGTGAAGTAATATGTACCTTCAGCATCAGTTAATGCAGTTGGCTCTCCAGCATCTTGAACTAGGTTCCAATTAAAGTCAATAAAGACATTAGCACCGTCAATATAACCATCAATAGCTTTACCATAAAGCCAATAGCTAGTAGAAGGAGGACTAGTTTGAGGGGCAACTTCTAATACTGCTAAAGATGCACCGCCTCCACCTCCGCAAGCCGTAATTAAAAGGCAGAGTAGTATCGTATATAATTTGTTCATAATATCACCGTAAAATTAATATACATTATTATATCTTACTTAATCTCCAGATTGCAACTCTTTTCCAAAATGAAAGATCCTAGAATCAGAGCTATAACTAAACCATCCTGTAGCGATATACTTAACACTCTTTAAGTCAGGTGTACTAGCATGGTAGTGTGTATAGGCTGCTGGCCAATAAATTAATGAGCCGGCTTCAGGCTTAAATTCTATATCATGCTGAGGGAATATTGTCCTACCACCTTCAGGTACATCATTTAAATATATCATCCATACCATAAATCTTGAACTGGATAATTCTGAATTACCTTGCTCAGTATGTAAGCCTGTAAAACCTCCACCTGGGTTTGCTTTTTGAAACTTAATATGTTCTAAGTGATGCCAATGCTCATTATTACCTTCCCAGTCATCAGGCTTATTAGCCTTAATAGCATCACATATTAAATCGGTTGCAGGCTCTAATGATTGAAAGTTAACAGGAAAGATACTTATATCATTTCTGTGATCATTATTATCAACAAATATTCCTTTTGGTCTTTCGACATCAGGTGCGAAGTATTCTGATTTTGTTTCAATCGCTGCTATAATATCCTTACAATCTTGTCTTGAGATTGCTTCAGGTATTATTTGTATAAAGTTCTTAGACATAATATTGTAATTGTTCCTCAGTACATATTGCTTTTAGTTCATTACACTTTGAGCATTTCATACAATGCTTCTTATTACCTTCAAAGCATACGTAAATAAGCTTCTTTAATTGATCAGGTAACATTTGATATTGTTCTTGTTTACTAAGATGGGCAAGAGGTGCTTGAAAAGAGAGAGATAAATCAACTGTTGCAGCTGCTTTAACATAACCCTCGTACTGTGCTTCACCAAACTCATGGAAGCTATCTCCTGCTGTATCATTAGGTGTTAGTTTACCACCATTATGACCAAAGTAAACAGCTTGAACTATATTAGTAATAGCTAAGTTAAAAGCTATTGTTGCCCATTGCTGATGCATTGGAGGAAAGCCATTATAATTAAATGTCTTTTTATAATGCTCGTGTGACGCTTCCCTATTAAACAAATAGCCTGAAGCAGGATTATAATCAGTATGTATAGTTGTTACTTCAACTCCAAGCAGTTTAGCTTTTTGTTGTATAGTATTTATTTCTCCAGGATTAGATTTAATATGAAAGCAATAAGGTTCATATCCATTCTTCTTTAAATGATATACTAATGCTGTTGATTCAACTCCACCTGAAAATGGTACTATTATACTATAGTTACGCAGCATCATTTGATGTATCAGGATGTGAGACATTCATTTCGATATATGCTTTCATAAATCTTCTCACTTCGCGAGACACAGACGTATCGTTTGCTTTACATGCATGCTTGAAGTCTTTCTTAACTTCTGGGCATACTTTGATAAGCATCTGTACTTTCTCATCCATCTTTAATTCCTCGGTCTTATATATATTATATATAGTATTTATATACTAGGAGCTACTATGATACAGATTTGGAATTCATTTCACAAATTAATGAAGTCTGGTCGCTTAGATAAAGTCGTTAAACTTACTCACTAAGCCCTTACCAGCGTCCGTCTTATCAAAGACGGGCGTATCTTCAACCAAATCATCCTGAGCAGTCTGCTCTACATCATAAAGCTTCATCTTCGCTCTATCCACCCCAACTACAAATCGTCTATTATAATTAGGATCTGAATATCTATTCTTTAACTGCTTAAATAATATCTGAGCTAAGTCTTCTAGTTCTTCAGTACTTATCATAGCAAACATAAAGTCAGCAGTAGCAGGTAGTCCAAACGATTCAGAAGTATCTTCTAGTCCAACATCAGACGATGTATAACCAGATCTAGTTACCTGCGTAGCAGATACAATAGGTACATTAAACTCAACAGCTAAGCCTCTAAGCTCTTCAGCAATAGACTTAACAATAGTATATGAGTTAGCACTTGCACCTTTAACTCTAGCACTCATACATATATTAAGATAATCAATATAGATTATATCAGGTATGAATTGCTTCTTAATTTTAAGCTCTTGAAGTAAATGTCTAAAGTGACCAGCATGAGCGCCTGCAGTAGGATACTCTTTAACAATAAGTTTACCGCTAGTCTTAGAAGATACTCTACCCATCTTCTTCTGATAGGCTTCTCTAGGTAGCATTTTTAATTCATCAATAGTAGTATTAAGTAAGTTAGCATCTATACGCTCAGCTATTCGCTCTTCAGCCATTTCCATAGTAATGTATAATACATTAAGGCCTTGCATTAGATTAGCAGCAGCACAGTGACACATAAAGAGAGACTTACCTACACCAGTACCAGCCATAGCTATATTTAAAGTCTTTCTATTTAAACCGCCTTGAGTGATACGATTAAGATAATCTATATCAAAAGGTACCTTAACTTCTTTCTTCTGATAGAAGTCAAATCGCTCTTCAGCATCATCAATAAAGTCATGCCCGATATGATTATCAAACGATACAGATAAAGCATCGGATAGCATCTGAGGTAGAGCACCTTTATCTTCATTAGTAGTACCATCTAAAATTTGTATACCATCCATGATAGCATTATAGACTGCTTTCTCTTGACAGAACTTCTCAGTACTATCTACTACCCACTCAGTATCTTTCTCTTCAGAGGGTTTAAGTTCTTTAATATAGGTATCAGCTTCTAGAGCTATATCATCAGACATTCCGCCTGTATTAGACATCTCAATAGCTAAAGCGTCCTGACTAGGACATAGGTTATATTTTTCATGATACTCAGCAATACAATTAAAGAGTTTCTTCTCTACTATGTTACTAAAGTATTCAGCTTTAAGGAAAGGTATACACTTACGAGTATACTCATCGTTAAATACTAGGTTACTTATTATAGTTTTTTCTATCATCGTTTAAAAGACGCATTAAATGAGATTGATATTCTCGGTTCATCGGTAGCTTTTTGCTCAGGAACACTATGCTCCAACCATCCAGGCCATATAAACAAGTCGCCGCTTTTAGGGTTAAACTTTTGCTCTTGCTCCCATCTATTAAGGAAGCCTTCACCGCCTGCCCACCCTTTGATTATAGCGTAGAACGGGCTTCGGATCAAGAAAGGACTAGAATCACTATCAGTGTAGATATAAACAGTACCCGAAAGTAAACTTCTACCGTGGTCGTGCCAACAGTGGTGAATACCTTCACTGTAGACATTATACCATGCCTGAATGCCATCAGCATCAAGTTTAGCAGCGAGGTCCGGGTTAGTATCGAGACAAGTCCCAACATACCCTTTCGCGAATTTGAGGATTTCATTTATTATATCTTCCTTATGTTTAACACCCACTAATCCATCTTCATCATAGAATGAAGTATAGTTAGTCTTGTCAGGGGATTTACTATTACGTAATGATAAGATGCTTTGTCGAATTTCTTCTAAGTTAAGACTCGACTGCTCCGTCAACATTGGTATCGGAAATAAGTCCTTCATCTTCTTCACTCCCGTATTGATATTCTTTTTTAGCTGCTAAGTCGAGCTGAGCTAAGAACTCTTCGGTAAAATATTTATCAGGGTTACTATATACTGCTTTAGCATATACTTTTGACCCATCAGGCATCTCAATTCTAGTAGATACCTTCTTAACTAATCCATACTTCTCAGCAAGGTCTAATAGTCCATAGTATCTATCTAAGCCAGTTTCATATGAAAGCTTAACTTCTACTTTCTTATTCTCTTTTGATAGTCTTGACTTAAATGTAGTACACTTAATAATGTTACCAACTATGTCAGTACCTTCTTTATCTTTCTTCTTACCTAACATACAAATAGTAGAAGCAGCATACTTAAGACCACTACCACCGCCAATTGCTTTCATAGGTACATATGCTCCTACGACATCATAAACATGATTAGTAACTAGCATAGGAACTTTAACTTTAGCAAGCTTAAGAGTAAGTACTCTAAATGTAGCTTTAATAATCTGAGCCTTAGTCATATCCCTTGTCTCTTTACCCTCAGCAGTATCTTCCATCTCTTTAGTAGTAGATAGTAAGCCTAATGAATCAAGTACGAACATCATAGGAGGTCGTTTATCAATAGGTTGTGAGCTATAAGCATCGATCATTTTAAGAGCATGATGTCTAAATGATTGAATAGTATCTGGTTCGGCTAAGATTACTCTACTAGTATCTATACCTCTTGACTCCATCATATCTTTAGTAACAGCAGCCTCAGTATCATAAAATACAACACCAGCATCCTGATTATCTTTTAAAAACTTTTGAATAATACCTAGTACAAAGAAAGTCTTACCAGTAGCTGACTCACCAGCAAAGGCACTAATTTTATTATTAGGCACGCCGCCATATATAGATCCAGATAGGACAGCATTTAACATATAAGAACCGGTATCGATTGACCCAGTATACTCAGCACTTCCTAGACCGTCTGCTGCTATTACGGTATCTTCATCTTTAATATCTTCAACTAGGCCACGAAAAAAATCGCTCATTATAAACTCCGAATGGTTTTCTATTATACTTTATTATAACTTATATTAGGATAAGAATCAACCCTTATATATTTTATCTAATGCATCAGAGAACTCTTCAATCTTACCTAACCTATCAGGCCAGTAAATATAATCCTTTGATGGGTTCTTTTTAAGGTTGTTTAGCAATGGTTGAACCATACCATATAATGCTTCTACTCTTTCTTCTAATTCAGATGATGAAGCTGTTGCTGTCTCTGCGCTTTGTTTAGCGGCTTGTACAACTTCTAATTCATCAGCATCCATAGCTGAAAAGCCGAAGTCAAAGCTGTATACGTTTGATGTGTTAGCCAAAATAATCCTCCAATGTCGCTCTATGTTCTATTTCCCAACCAATAGCATCAAGAATAGTTTTCATAGGATCAACAAACGATTTCGTATATTGCATATCGTAGTCTATATATTGATTAAGACCTAACGCTGTCGGAAGCTGATTAGGACAAGCTATGACGTTCTCTCTCGATGGATTAGGTACCTTAAGGTAACAGAACTTAACTTTATCGCCGTTCTGTACTGGCTGGAATCTATCTATCTTATTTTTATTTAGCATATGGTTATACATTAACGCACCACGAACATGAATAGGAGTACCTTTTCTATAGATCTGCGATGCATCAAAATACTTCTCAAGACCTTTACACCCTCTAGGGAACGCTACATCTTCAAAAGATAACTTTCTAAACTCTTCTCTATGCTTAGCAATGAAGTCAATAATAGCTGCTTCGTCTTTAGTTATAATAACATCAAGAGCATCTTTAATATACTTACGTACAACAGCAGGAGTAGAAGATCTAACAGCTTCGATACCCATCATCTTCATCTTAGGCTTCTCGTAACGTACACCCTCTGAGTCAAAGACGTTCATGATATATCTTTTCTTAGCAGTCCATATAGCTTTATTACCTATATTTTCTCTAGCCATGACCATCTTATTTTCCATAGCATTTACATAGGTCGCAAGCTCTCCATAACTTTTTTCAATTTTCGGTTCAATAATTTCAGCGCAGGACTTATCAAGAAAATCGATGATCTTTCCAGTTTCAGCGCCGTCTGGAAAGACTTTATGTACAAGCGGTGCCATATTAATGTATAGAGAGTCCGTGTCGATTGCGATGACGTAGTCTTCATTTTCACTTCCTAGAGTTTTATTTAAAAATTTATTGATAGCGTTCTCGGCCCAACGAATAGATAACTGACCACCTTTAGTAATCGATTCAGTATTATCCATATCATGCCATCTAAAGTATTCATTACCTAACGCACCATAAGCTGAGTTAAGTTGAATCTTCTTAGCCATCTGCATATTATAAGCTTGAGATATTTTATTAGAGAGTTCGTTAGAAGGATTCTTCTCATAATCTTTCTGATGCTGAATCATCTTCTTCTTCCATACAACTCTATCGTCATACATCTTACGCATTAACTTAGGTAAGAAGCCTTCGAAGTCTCTAGTATACATATCACCATTAGCTGATATAGTACAGTTATTATCTTTAGCTTTTTGTATTACTTTACTATAAGCACCGTCTAGTATATCTTCCATACTAGGAGCATAACCAATCTTACCTTCATACGTTTCAGGAGATATATTATACTGCATAATTAAATGAGGGTATAGAGAGTTAAGATCGAATGATACAACCCAGTCATGCATACCTACTTGAGGGTCTTTAACATAAGCACCTTCAGCAGCTCTCTCTTTATCTTTATGCTTAAACTGAGGTACAACTATATTACGATTAAGTAGATAGTTATGTATAATAAGATCCCACATCCTTACAGACGTAAATGTATCTTGATAGTTAACTTTAGCATCATAAGCGATCGCTAATACTTGATCTATTAGTTTAAGTTTCTCATCTAGTCTTTTTACTAGTACAGTATCTTGAATATTGTAGTCAATAAACTTTTCCCAATCATGCTTATAAAGATCGAATAGACTATCATGCTCAGCATAATCCAGTTTACGTTCACCTAACTCAACGTGAGCAATATGATCTAGTCTATATGACTCTTGCATTACAAAAGTAAACTTACGATACAATTGCATATAGTCTAAGATAGAAACGCCTAACGGATCAAATACTTGATTAGGACGTCCTGCTATATGTACAGTCCTTTCCCTTAGAGCATTAAAGGGAGACAGCTTCTTAGCAAAGTCTTCACCTATGACATTAGTAACTCTATTAACAATATAAGGTATATCAAAGAACTCAACATTCCATCCTGATACAACATCAGGGTCAATAGCACGCCAGCAATCTAAAAACTTCATCAGTAGATGAGCTTCATCGTTACATTGAATATACTTAATGTTATCTTCTTTAGGTGTATAAGGTTGACATCCAATAGCAACAATATTGTTATTGAACTCTAAAGTAATAGCAGTAATCTCTTTATCTGCTTTCATTATATCAGGGAAGCCTTCATCAGCAGCAACCTCGATATCAATATAAACAGTCCTTACTTGCGTAGCATCATACTCAATAGTTTCTTCAGTATAGTTATCATTAATATAAGTATAAGCAAACATAGGTAAACCATAAACAGCTTTACCAGCTATGTCTTTATTTTCTTGAATATATTTTTGAGCGTAGTGAGGGTTATCGAACTCTTTCTTCATGACAGACTTACCGTCAAGAGTAGTATAACCAGTTTCTTGTCTTACCGGGCCGGTAAAAAGATAAGGACGGCAAGGTTCCTCGTAGCTGAATCGCTCGCCGTTCTCGTAGCCTCTATGAAGGATCTTCGATCCTCTAAGCTGAACATTAGTATAAAACTTCACAATAAGTTAACCATAATAAATTAATACAATCGTATTATACGCGATCCTAGGACCGCGTTCAAGGTTTAACTATGTGAAATGTTATCTGCGAATTCGATTAATTCTAATCTGCCTTTAAGCTCTGCTTTCTGAGCGTCAGTAATTCCTGCGCCATGAGCTTCGATTGCTGAATACATTGCTGCATGATCGCTATCTACTGCTGCTGCAATTTCAGCTGCTGTTAAAGTATCAAAATGGGCTACACAACTAAGTGCATGCTGCCAGATTGATGGGACTGAAGCCCAATTAGATATTGCTGCGTCTGCTTCTGCGATAGCTGAATTTCTATCAGCTTCAGAGACAGCCACGTTGTCGTTAAGAGCCATAAGCTCTTGGTCTAAAATGTCGTTTATTATAGCCATTAATTTCTCCTAATAGAAATATTTATGTGTGTATTTATATGTTTTGATATCGTGGGCCTATGTTAAAAAGCTAATTACTTTAAAAGATACTAACATAAAACCAAATACAACTAACTGAATTATACTTGCCCAGAATATCTGTCTCATTGGATGGACTTCAACTAACTTCTCAACCCAGCTTTCACTGGGTGAGAGGTTAACAACTTGTAATATTTTTTCTTGTTTCATAAAACAATAATTATTTTTGAGGTTTCGATTTGTCTAAGAGCTCTCAAAGCTCCATTGACATCGGCTATAACAGCCATCAAAAGCATAAATGATATTATTACATTTTTCATACTATACTCCTCTATCTTGCAGAGGCAATTATAGTGAATACAGGCAAAGCGAACGGAAGAGCAAGCAGTAAACTAATTTTTACGACTTCACAGACATGACATATGACATCATTATCTTTTAGGTTTTCAATTTTATTTACCATGCTCTTCGTAACTAATGTTACTGTGGTCATGGTATCTCCAGTTTTTATATTAATAAACAAATGATATAATTAAATATCATGTATATTTATAATAAAAAGGTGCACGTAAGCACACCTTTTCGCAAATGATTTAAGTTATTTTACTCAGCTAAGAAGGTTTTTACAGAAACATCTTTACCAATTTCAATCGTACGAGGTTTAAGCTCTTCCGGTATCATATGAGTAAGTTGTATTTGTAAAACACCATTAATAATATCAGCTCTTTGCACAACTACATCTGTATTAAGAATAAAATCTTTATAGAATTCTCTACTAGATAATCCTTTATGTAAATATTCAGATGTTGATTTATCTTTAGTTTCAGCTGATACTGTTAGCTTATTTTCAGTGAGTGTAAGTGCTATATCTTCTTCTTTGAATCCAGCTACTGCTAGTTCAATAATATAGTTCTCATCATCAACCTTTATAATATTATAAGGTGGGTAATTAGAATTACTTACATGTTTTGCTCTTTCGAGCTCTGTGAATAGTTGATCGAAACCAACTGAGAAAGTCCCGAAACGGGACAATAGGTCTATGCTTGTCATTGTTATCTCCTTTAATTAAAGCAAGTTAAATACGAGCCCAGTATTCTGGCACTCGTATTATATATAGGCATCCTTTCGGAAAAGTCAAGCAGCTAATTCAGTCTTTAGCTGCTCTGATCTATGATCGAACCAACCATTGTCAATCTTATATTGACATTCATAGTTGCATCTTTCACTCTGAGGTTGTAAGTCCCATTGCTCAGACTTAGCATGAATCTTAGAGTTCATCCATCCATCTGGACCATTGAAAGTAAACTTAAGAGCTGACCATTTCTTATCAGAGTACTTAAGCATGATAGGTGTATCCCAGTCATCGCAGACCTTTTCAGAATTCTCACCAACGTGATAGTCTGTAATATACTCTTCTGAGCCTGTACCATAATACTCTAACATACTAATTAGAGTTGGTATACCATCTCTCTCAATTCTGAGAGCTTGAGGACCAGTGATATCTTCTACTACATAAGTAGAACCACCTTTGAATTTCCAATGAGGGTTCTGCTCATCGCCGTAGTTTTCTTTGTACTGGGTTTGAATAATAAGTTTCATAATCTACTCCTTTTTTTAAATTATACAATTATTATAACCTAACGAGAGAGAAAGTCAACTATTATTTTGATTTTTATTTCTTAAAGGTCTTACCTTCTTTCCGTATGAACCATTATAGTCTAAGCATATTCTATAAAGCAATCGATCTCCTTTTACTTCATTACGTTTATGTAAACTATTCCATTGGTCCATAAAGACTAAGTCACCTGCTTCCCATTCATGATGATAAACATATCTATCTTGAAAGCACCACTCCATTAAGAAGTTATATGTGTCTTTATCTAAGCCGCCTTGTATGTAATGGTAAGAGAAGAATAGAGCTCTATCACCATTATAGGGATGAGTATGTACTAAAGGTTTCCATACTCCTTCTGGATATAACTTTTTAGTATCAAACATAACGAGTTCTTTATCGTCAGGATCTAAGTTATAAAATGTATTGTTTTTGAATTGATAATTACAGACTGTATTATCGAGACGATATTTAACCTCAGTAGGTAAATCGTCATAGGCTTGTCTCATGTCAACAAAACTAGTAATAGAATCATCACCAGGCTTAACACAATAGAGAGCTACACATGCCTCATCTCCGATGAGCTTCCTGCCGTTACCGTTGGAATGCCACCCCAGCTCTTTATCAGCAAAGATGCCAATCTTTTCGCCTTCAACTCTCTTATTGGTAACTCTGAATAGACCAGGATACTCTGGATGCATATAAAACCTTTTAGGGTTCATAACATTACCGATCGTATTTGTTATACGTACGATATCTGATTCGTGTAAGTCTTGATCACGGAGTATAGTGATATTATAGTTAGGTAATTTCTTACCAAACTTTTTAATCATCTCACTATCATACTCCTTGATGTTTATATCAGGAGTGTATACTTGCATAATTTAATTTATCTTTTTACCAATATTGTACTTAGCAACTAATTCCCATGAAGTCTTTTCTTTATGAGGAATGATTTTAATTTTAGAAACAGGTACCATTGGCTCAACTATCTTAGCTGGATCGACTAGAGTTAATAGTCCCCATTCAGTTAATAGTTTAGCAATGCAGTTCCTTCTGCCTTCATCTTCCTTTGTAAAGTCATGTGGTTTATTGTCTAGTCCAAACAGCTCTTTAAAGTGCACAATATAGTATTTACCTTGCTTGTGCAATATATGGCATGATTGGTATAGTGTGTTTGTTTTTTTAGACGCCACACCTATGCGCGTCAATGTCTCTTTGATTTTAAGAAAATCATCATCTTTCTTAAGAAGGATTTCTACCATCTTCTCTACTTGATTGTTCATTCTGTCCCTTTGATACTGAATTACATATTATATCAAGCTGTGATTGCGATAGAATTTTTAGATACTCTTCAGCTTTGCTCTCACTGCAATTATAATATTGTGTAATTAAACTCACCTCATTATTATTAGCGGCCTTGTGCCACTTGCTAAACCTCTTTCGAGGTCTGACAATATTTATGAGATAGTCATATGCGAGCTTGTTATCTATAGATGTTCTCATGTTCATCTCGTTCGCATGCAACACAGTATCAGGGTAGTATGATAATCCTCTGTTAGTTAAAAATGGTATATACTCTTTCTCTTCTACTTCAGAATGCATAATATAATTTTTCTTATAAGATATAGAATTTAAGAAGTCAAAAGGTTTCATAGGTTTAATTCTTCGCCGTCAATAGTTACTTCACATACAACACAAAACTCATCATCATCATGATAACATATGTCAGGAGAAGTAGCACGATCTAATTTGCGCTCAAGTAATGTTTTTTCTCTAATGAGTGCTTCTATTCTTATATAAGCAGCACTTAACTGGCTTTGCAGCTCAGCTATATTTCTTTTAAGGAGTTCTTCGTTAGTTAGTTTCGGTGCCATGTTTCTTTATATACTCTAAAAATTGTCCTAACGTTGTATCAGGTGGACAGTTATGACCGAGTGACCTAGCTCTAAGCATTGCTTCTCTCCATGTACGGAAGTGCGATGAAACATACTTAACGCTATGTGTTGATGTACTTACTATACTCATTTCGGCTCCTTTAATAATCCAAGAAGCTGACGATGACCTAGTTCTGTTTTTAGCTTCTCTATATAAACAGTTGCGTCCATTAACTCTTCTTGTAAGTGTGTTAGCCACTCATCAAGAGTAAGATCAGTACGATCTAAGTTAGTATTATACTTCTTAAACCCTACCTCTTCTCTATGTAAATATTTATCGACTACAGCAGCCACTTGTGTATCTTTATTTGAGCTCACAGTTCACCATAATTTCAGCTAAGCATGCTGACATATTTAATTCATGATCGGCTACGAAGGCAGCTTTATATTGATAGTCAGCTAGTATAAGAACTAATTGAGGTACACTACCCTTAGCAAATATATCATTAGCTACATTATAAAACTTACGAAAGATTCTAGATGAGTCATTATTAATATTCTCAGCTACCCACTTACGTACACCAGTAAAGTTTTTATTCTTCATATACTCAGTAAGCTCTTTAATAGATACTTCTTGTAAGTCAGCTAAGATACCAGAGTCTATTCTACCAGTAGCAGAGTACCTCTGAAGTTCATTCAGTACACGTCTCCAATCTGGGAAATGCTTTTGTATAAAAGCAGCAACTACTTTATCATCATAGATAATATTCTCAGTAGTAAGTATAAGTTTAACTCGTTCAAAGAACTCCATAGCTAAAGCAGGCTTCTCTTGTGACTTAATATCAAAGTCAATAACAGAACATCTACTATGCAAGGGAGCTATAATTCTATTCTTATAGTTACAAGTTAAAATAAAGCCACAGTTCTTAGAGAACTCTTCCATAAAGTTTCTAAGAGCAGGCTGAGTAGAGTTAGCGTTTAAGTAATCAGCTTCATCTAGTATAACATATTTACGACCACCAGAGAAACTAACACTAGATGCAAATTGCATTATATCGTTTCTTAATGTATCAATATTACCAGAAAGAGATCCGTTAATAACTATAAAGTCTGAGTCTAATTGATTCAGCATAGCTTTAGCGATAGTAGTTTTACCTACGCCAGGACCACCTGAAAGGATTAGATTAGGAACATTATTTTGATCTACAAACTGCTGGAACACAGTCTTTAGTTCGTAAGGGAGTACCGTATCAGCTACTTTCGCAGGACGGTACTTTTCAACCCAGAGAAAATTCTCACCATTTAACATAATATAATATCTCCGATTAGGAGTTAGTGCGTAAGTATTCTAAAACACTCTCAGCAGACGACACTTCAAATGGATCAGCAGGATGATCATCCTCTTGACCTTCTTCTTCTAGCATCTTTTCAAGCAAGCCGTTTTCAATAACAGCAGCATATCTCCAGCTTCTAATTCCGAAGCCGAGATTATCTTTAGCAACAGCCATACCCATTGAGTATGTAAAGTCACATGAACCGTCAGGTAACATCTTAACATTCTTAATACCAAGATGAGTAGCCCATGCTTTCATAACAAATGGATCATTAACAGATAGGCAATACACCTCATCTACATAGTCCATCATATCTTCATACAGCTCATCAAAGCCTGGTAGCTGAAGATTAGAACAAGTAGGAGTAAATGCGCCAGGTAGTGCAAATAATACTACTCTTTTATTAGCAAAGAGATCATAAGATGTCTTACTGACAAACTCACCCTCTTCTCTAAATTTGAAACTTACAGCTGGTACAGCATCACCTTCATATAACATCTTCATCACCTTTATTAAAATTAGAATTCGTTTCAGTAGCTACGAAATATTCTAGCTTACATCCTTCAGTATTAATAGACGTAAACTTAGCAATACCTTTAGCTGATACTTCAATAAGATAGCTTAGGTTTAATAGCTTTAAGTTCTCTACTTTAAATATAAAAGTAAACTCATCATCAGTCTCACCTATCTCAGATGAATAAACATCTGCAGTAGGGTTCTTAGAATCAATAGCACTTATATATACTTCACCTGAACTACCTATAAGAGCAATCTCAGGTAGCTGCATTACAGCAGCTGCTTTTAGTACTTGTGATATCTCAGACCACGATGCGGTTACAGATACTTCTGGATCAGGAAAAGATATATCCTTTTCAGGAGGAGTAACTATCATCTGCGGATCAGCGAATGTATAATTAATCTTTCTCTTCTCTTTCTCTACAGTTACTTTACTGTTATGGAATACTAGATTAGGAGCTTCGAATAGAGATAGCACACCCATAAACCTATTCAGATCATAGATAGCACCATCACTAGGAATAGCTTCATCAATAGTAGCTTTCGCCATTACAGTCTTTTGAGGACTTACCGTTCTTAATTCATGACCAGCTTTAAACTGAATCGATGGATTAATCTGCGAGAAGTTTTTTAATACGTTAGCCGTCGCTTCACTTAATTGCATAATATAATTATAACCTTACTTAGGATTCGTTGCAACTTTCTTTTTCTTTAACTTCTTTTCATCAGCGGTTGCACTAGCGCCAATAGAAGCCAGATCAGCTAGTGATCCACCGAATACATATGAACCTACATGCTGTAATTGCATCCAAGGACATAGCCATATATTCATATCTAAATTATTAACCCATTGACAGAACATATAATCTTCTGAAAGGTATCTATTAGTATAGGTCTCTCTTGCGATACCAGTACGTTTTTGATCAGCAGATAAGAATGACTTAACTTCGTCAGGAGTAGCTTCTGGATTAGCTTCAAAGAAAGCTTCCATCTCTTGTTCTAAGTTTTGATACTTATCATCAATAAGAGCATCAAAGTAGGCCATGATCTCTCTACTGCCATCGAACTCAGCTGTTCTTACATGGTCAGGCTTATACATAAGGTTAGGATAAGCTTCGTTATATCTCTCAAATGTCTCTCTACGAATCATCATGAAGCCAGTTCCACCTTCTAATACCTTAGCAGGCATATCTAGTTTAATCTGGTTACCACCCTCTTTAGGATTGAATACATAGTCACCTACATACTTACCTAACACTTCTGGGTCTTCATCAGCTACACCTTTATCAACAGCATGCTTAATTTTTTCCCATGAAATACATTTCTTAGGATATGGTCCGCACATTACATCATGAGGGTTACCATCATTCAGTTCATCATGTCCGTCTATCATTGCTAGCATAGCAATAACATCATTAGCGTTAAAGCCAATATCACTATCAATAAACATCAAGTGAGTACAATCAGATCTCATAAACTCATCTGCACAATAGTTACGTGCTCTTGTGATAAGAGATTCATTAAAAAGATAGTAGAATTTTATCTCAATGCCGTAAGCTTTAGCTAGCGCTGATAAGTCGTTAGTCGACTTACAGAACATTCCTGCACATTGACCACCGTACATCGGTGCTGCAACGAAGAGCTTTTTAGTTCTAAGTTCTTCTATTTGAATTTGTATATTCATTCTTAGCTTTCTACCTTCATTACGATTAAGTCAGCAACGTTAGTTCCAGGTTGGAAGAAACACTCACCGCCGTTAGCAATTAACTGACCGGAAATAAGACCTTTAAAGCCGGGCTCTAACATGGTAGTAGGTATACTACAACCACCAGCTTGTAATTGCTTATTAACAATCATCATTCCGACATGACCTTCTGGTATATTAGCATATACATCAGATGTAAACTCGTACGTTCCTGGGAACATATGATAGATCTCTCTTTCTTTATCAGGGTCACCTGGGTCAATCATAGTTTGAAGCTCATAAGTCTCTCTAGCGAGCTCTTGATCGTCATTAATAACAAATGGGTTACCTTGATAACCTTTAATTGTCTTTGCGCTAATTGGTACTGAGTAACTTGTACCTTCGTCTGCACCATTTACTAGTGCTGTTGGATCTACTAACATTTATTTCTCCTGTTTATATTTTTTATCATGCTCTTTGCCTAAACCATAATCACCATCATACATTGAGAGTGATTCAGCCTCGAATAATAAGAACTGACCGAGTCGAGTTCCTTCTTTAGTTTTAAATGGTCCAGAAGTGACATGTAGAGCCCCTGCCATTATACCCTGATAACCAGAGTCGTAAAGTCCTGAAGTTAAATAGACACCATTTCTATTCAACGTTGATCTAGTAATAACAAAGCCCGCTTCACCTTCAGCTATGCTGACGATATTCTTAAACGTAACTTCGTAAGTACCAATCGGTAAATTGTAGTATCCATCTGCGCCTGACGCGACTTCAACTGAACCTCTATGCTGCTTCTTATCTTCATCAATAAGAAACTCAGAGTCATTTATAGAAAATATTTTATCTAATCTTAGATCTACTGCATTAGGTTGAATGTCTTTAGGTTCGACATTAGTAAGGGAGGATGTATTTTTTTCACTTGCGATATTAATCATTATATACTACCAAAATAATAAGGGTTTTCTTTAGTACTAAAACTACTTATATGATATAGTTCATTCCTCTCAAAGTCAATCCTGAAAGCCTTATTAGGTTCAGTAGGACTACTTCCTGGGAACTTAGTACTGGATATATTTAGCTGATCATCTATGAACATAGGTGATATTTCATTACGAAAAATAAATATTTCACCTTCGTCATATTGAAGACAACTATAAGTACCATCAACATTATCCAATTGTCGATAGCCATGAGAAATAGCTTCATGTATTAAAGCTGTATCCCATTCAAGGTCAGATTCATATGTCTTCTTTAGAGACTTAATACAATCTTCCTTTATAATACCGTTGTGCCATAGAAGATCTGCTCCTTCCCTTCGTACGCTAGGGTGGATACTTTCTATGGCCGAAGCTGCGGTAGTAGGTGCCTGGATGTGTGCTACATAATACATCCCTCGTTCGGTCTCCAGACCGTCTAATGAGAATGGCCCCATACATTTTCGCTTCGTAACCAATTCTTTCGTTTTCAGACTATATTCCGATAACGAATGTGAGTGCTGACCTCTGTAAGCATTAAGTTCAGCTAACTCTAATAGTTTATCTAATTCTCTACTGCCAAATATTGCGCACATAATTTAAATATATTGTTGAGTTATTTTAATCCAATCAAAGCCTTCTACATATTCAATAGGATCGGCTCGATCAGCTTTTACAAAGTTCATGATTCTTTCGGCACAAGTTGGACAGGTACCGCACGATTTACCATCTACTGGATTATAACATGAAATCGTATTAGAAAGCAACTCGAATTGTTCCATTTCAATCGCAAGATCAATCTCTTGCTTTTTACTTAACTGGCTAAATGGAGCTACTATCTCAACACTATGCGTTCTATTTTGTTCAGCAACGTTATTTAGGCTATCTACAAAGCGCTGAGACGTATCCCAATACCCATACTCGTCATGAACTTGAAGTCCAGTAAACACATGAGAGGCTTTCTTTACTTCAGCTAAAGACATAGTCATCGATAACATAATTAAATTCCTAAAAGGTACGTAAGTAGGTGGTTGCGGATCACCTAATACATCTTGTATAGTAGGCATAGTGATATCAGTACCACCAATATTAGCTGACATCGGTCTAGCTATATCACCTAGTACATTTAAGTCTAATATCCTATGACGTATACCTAACTTATTACATAAAGCAAAAGCTCTTTCTAACTCTACTCTCTGCTTCTGACCATAGTCATAGCTTACAGCAGACACTCGCTCTGCACCGTACTTGGCGACCAGTAACATAGTTACTACAGATGAATCTAAACCACCTGAGAGCACAGCTAATACATTCTTATCTGTATTCGGTAGACTATCTAATGCTTCTTGTAATGTCATGTTAGTAATTGTTTCACTCCGAGTACGTAATTCTCTGCCGCATCTTCTGCCCATGCTTCTGATTTGCCAGGATACATTTCTTGTTTAACTTCAGCACCATCTACAAAGAAGGTACACCCATATACTCCGCCTTCAAAGATAACTCTCGCCATCTTATTAGCATCAACGTATTCGCTTAAAAATTGAGCCATTATTGCCTCGCTGTTTTTCTATGAGGCTCATCGCTATCAACTAAACCTAATGCATAAGCATCTATAAGGTCTTGCGACGTCGCTCTAATAGGGTTAATATCAATACCACCACGTCTAGTATATAGACATGCTACTAAAATTTCTGTATCGTCAGCAAGCATATCTTTTAATCTCTTAAATACACACTCACAAATCTCTTCATGGAAGTGATTCTCTTTTCTCATACTAACAATATAACGCATTAACGATTCAGGCGTTACACAATCTTCACCACTAATGTGGATATAGATATCACCCCAATCAGGCTGGTTAGTAATCCTACAGTTAGATCTTAGAGCACTAGAGGTAACTTGGAAAGGCATAAAGCCTAACATAGGAGCTCTATCTAAAGTATCAGGGCTCTCTTCGTACTCAATGAACTCAATATCTTCTACTTCAATAAGAGATTCTAATCTTACAAAGTGACCAGTAATAGGAGCTACAGGTAGCTCGTTCTGCTCATCATAATGAAACGATACATCTATCTCACATTCCAAAGCTTCAGTTAAGTCTGTAGTAATCTTTCTCTCTACATTTCGTATAGCATTAGTAATGGTACTACCCATCTTATGCATATTGTATGAGTTCATATATAACTTAAGTGACTTAGACTCAACAATACATTCACTATCAGAAGGGTATACTAATTTAACTACACCGCTAACAGGAAAGCCATTCTCTAATAGGAATGATACTTCATAACAATTCCAAGAGTCAAAGCCTACGAATGGTAAGTCATCGTCATCTATCTTATATTCTGTTCTATTAAGTACTCTAGGTACAGGTACAAGTAAACTACTATCAGCTCTATCAGGAGTAACATAAGGGTTAACTATGCTCCCGTCACCAGCTTTACCTAAGTGCTTACTTACAATTCTATCTAATTCTTTCATTTAACTAATTACCTTTAAAACTTGATCTACTCTTTCTCTTACTGAGCCTGATACCGTAATATGTTCTCTAGGTAACTCAGTAATAAAGCCTTCAAATAGATCGCTTATTTCATCTCTGAAGTCAAGACTTATAGATCTTACTCCGTCATCAACTATATCAAACTCAGGTCTAATATAAAAAATATAATCATAACTACTAACTAATCTATCATAGATAGCTTTAACCTTATCTAAAGTCTTCTTACTTACTTTATTATGATTATGTAAGTATGCAGTATAAACTAATCCATCTAAAGCAGTACGATCAGTTAACATATGATCATACATAAACACATTAGCGATATGCTTCTGCATAATAAGTATCTGAGTTAGATCAGAACCAGCTTCATTTATATCAAAGCCCATCTCTTTAATCTCTCTCGTCACTTCGTCACAAACAGTATACTGACTTAGCATCCTCTCAGATCTAAGAGCATTAAGTAAAGTAGTCTTACCTACTGATTGCGCTCCAGTAATACCTATTCTCATAATTTACCTACAAAAAATATTTGCCATAACTTAACAGCCTCATGCCTTAAGTCTTCAGTTAATTCATCTACAGTAGTACCTTTATGAATAATATAATCACTAAACAGTTCAGGAGTACCACCGTCAACAGTATCATCTACTCTATGAATAAGTACACCAGTACTTTCTAATCCAAGCTCAATAGCTTTCTTCTGAGGATGAATACCTTTTAATTCAGGATACTTAAATATGTCACCAGGATGCACATTATAAATCTTAGCTTTAATCTCAGAAGCTTTAAGAAGTCTCCAATACCCATGTAAGGTAACTAGAGTATCTTCATGAAGGTTCTTTAATAAGCATTCTATTTCTTTAGCAGGAGATATCTGAACAGAGCTCAGTCTTTTATCCCAATCAGTACGTACTTCATCACAAAGAACGAGATCAGGCTCAATGCCTATTTTATCTATAACCTCAGCTAACTCTTTACCCGAGTTGCTGAACAACGCTACCCATTTCTTCATCAATATTTGCCCTGAATTTCATTATATTATAGAAGACTTTCGCTGCATTTTCAACAGGTTCTTCCATTAGTTCAAATAGCTTAACAGACTCTTTATCTTCTAGTCCGAATACACCATCAGTTTCAACATAATCTATACCCATCATACCATGTATAACAGGATTAGACGTATCAATAGTATCGATGAAGTCATAGTCTTTACCTTTATAGAGAGCAAACTCCTGAGGTAAACCACAACCTAATAAATGATGAGGCTTATTATAATTAATAGCCTTCTCTTTAATAAGTAGATCAATTAAATGCTTTCTACCTTTCATCCAGCTATGATACTTAGTCGGCTCATCAGGATATATTTCCTCGAACCAACTATAATCAAATGAGATAGCAATAATGTCTGCCTCACTAGCCATAAACTTATAACAGTCAACAATCTCTTGCTCTGTCTTACCTTGAACAACTCCAATCTTAGACCCTTTTAAGTCTTCGTACTTAGACATCCAGCTGTTCCAATTAGCGATAGTACCATCAATGTCTTCTAATACATCTGGTACTATATAAGCAGAAGGTTTGAGCTGCTTACACCATGCCGCAAAGTCATCAGCATCGAATGCTGTACCTAGTTCAAAGATACTATTATCTAATATAATATATCTACCAGCTTTCTTCGCATCAATAAAATGATTATAGTAAGTTCTATTCTCTTCAAACAGATGAACTAAAGCATAATCGTAATCAGTTACTTTTGATACTTGCTTTATAATCTCTAAAGGTGCTTCGTGGGCTACTCTCATTCAAAATATCCTTCTAATACCTCGATCTTATCATGCAGCTCTGCAATCTTACCGAGTTCGCCGTCTATTGTTTCTAGTAAGTCAGGATGCTCAGCAACACCGACTCCTTTCTGCATTAAATTTTCAACATTAATAATATGTTGACCGATAACAGAAGTATAATATTGCTTCTGTACACTAATAATTTTATCTCTCATGTCCTTATCTAACATTATTTACTCGCAAATTGTTGCTGTATCATAATGTCGTCAAAGAACTCTTTCTTAACATCAGGCTCGTTAAATCTACCTTTAAGTACAGTAGTCTGCGTTAAAGATGAATGAGCCATAATGCCTCTGTTCTCACAACAACCATGCGTAGCGTGAATATATACAGCTAGGTCTTCAGTACCAGTAGCTGCATGCAGCTCTTTAACGATAGCATTACATAGTTCTTCTTGTAATGTACCTCTACGAGCTACCCATTGAGCGATTCTTGTATACTTAGATAAACCAATAACTTTACCATTAGGTATAATACCAATATAGGCAGTTCCTACAACAGGTTGATGATGATGAGAGCAAACAGATCTTAGTTCAGATCTTACTACTAACATACCTTCATACTTGTCAGGTCCATCATTAGGGAATGCAGTCGCAGCAGGCTTATCAGTATACCTACCAGCCATAAGCTCATTGATATACATCTTAGCTAGACGTCTAGGAGTACCCATCGCGTTAGGATCGTTCCTCCAATCAATTAAAAGTCTATGCAGTACTTCTTCGAAAGCTTCTGCTACTTCATCAATAAGATTCTCTCTTCCAGCGTCAGTCATTATCTGAGCTATATTATCATTAGACCAGGCACGTAGACCGTCTTTATGTATTAGGTTCCAATACAATTCATGCACTTTATTCTCGCTTGAATCATGTTGATGATAAGTATCGTTTTTTATTACAGGAGCAGTTCTTGCTTTAATATTTTCCATATGTATATTATATCCTATTTTACTTATGAATTCAAGTCTCTTTGATAGATAGCGCTATTAGCTCCGTGCTCAGCTACCTCGCAGGATTCAACCCAGCATCTACCATCTGACTTATCGTTAATTAATTTCTGAGCAAAGTTAAAAGCATGCTCAGCAAACTTCTCGGCACCTACGCCATCGAATATTCTAATCTCAGCTAGACCTATCTCTTCTAGATGCTCTAACTCGCTTCGCATAGGGTCAGCTTTATCGACAACAGTCTTATGATCAAAGCTATCTTCGAGCCATCTCTTTAGGTCTTTTAGACCGCCAAAGTCAACTGCCCAGTTCTTATTATCAAGCTCATGACAACCGAATTTAAAAGTAAAGGCAAGGCTATAACCGTGCAGTAAATGACAATGCGAATGATCAGCATTAGGTTGACGGAACACTGCGCTTAAGCCAATGTTATGTCCGTAGTGTTTAGTACTATAGTACATCTTTATCCTCCCACCAGAAGTTTATCCATCTCTCGTCTTCATTACGAGAAATAGTTTTATGAAAAAAATCAGGCATAATATCCTGATCCGTATTTAAATATAGACAAGCAATGGATAAGTTCTCTTTAGGAAAGTCTCCAAACGTTTCTATAACTTGCGACAGAGTAGTCCCTGTATCAATTAGGTCATCAACTAATAATATATTTTGCCCTGCATTCATATCAGCAGGTATAGTTTCATTGATCTCTTTATCCTCAAAGTCTCTTGTTGACCAAGTTAATGGTACAAGAGGTATCTCAAGAATGTATGATAGTCTAACCGCGAGTGGAAGTCCACCTCTTGCTAATCCAACTATCTTATCGTAATTAGTTCCTACAGCATTTATATTATTTACTAACGAAGTTATACCTTCATCGAAATCCTTTTTACTGTACTCTATTTCTTTATTATCTTTTCCAAACATTATTCATACCAAGTTACTAGCACGACTCTATTACCCTTTAGAACCTTACTGACTGAATGCTGAACATTCGGTCCGTATGCTATAGTTTCACCAACCTTCTGCTTAACGATGACGGGTATAATCTCATCGCCTGGCTTATAATCTTTCTCGTTATATCTGTTTAAGACAGAGCCATCTTCGGGGACTTGCATATCAGATTTATAGTGAGGTTCATATACTATAATATCTCCACCATCAAGATCATTTGCCTCGACGAGTGTTATTGCAGTCTTCTTAACTACATCGTTATTATCAGAATGCTTACGAGTAAACGCTCCTTCGATATAGTCTAAGAAATATTGAGAATGAATCTTAAGTTCATCAGTCTCTAATTCCATTATAAATTTATCACTTGGTACAATACGTTGAGTAAGATAGTGCAAGTTATAAAATCTCTTTATAGTAACTATTGGTAGAGAGTAATACAACTCTTTCATCTTATTATGTACGCTCTCTTCAAGCATACCTTCGCTTTTATACACCAATTAAATTACCCCATAAGTAAGTATGAACTCTAGCAGCTACATTATAGCCTCTCTTAAAGGCTTCAGCAGCAACGTCTCCATCTACTAGCTTCTGACCTTCTACAGTAGCACCAACAGGCATTATCCAAATAGGCCAATGCACGTGATGGTCTCTGAAAGCTTCAATAGTATCTTCGAGCTCTTTCCATGTCTCAGGCTTACCATCTACAACAAACTTAAGTTGCCCTGTGTTAGTAAACATCTGATACTTCTCTACAACTTCAGGACGAATAGCTCTCTTAGTCGTTTCTCCTGATACGTTAAATAATTTAGGGCTACATGATATAAATAATTCACTGCCCCATACATCTCTATACTCTTGCCAGAACTCTACTACCTCTGGTCTTATTGTTTGAGTACCATTAGTTTCATACGTTACAAACCTAGGATAGTCTCTTTCGTTTATCCAATGCTTCATCATATTCATACTACATATCTGAGCATGCTTCATAAAAGGCTCACCGCCAGTAAAGCACATATGTCTATCATTCCATTTACCATTATTCCATTTATTAGTAAATCTTTCTCTTACCTTATCAGCTATCTCTACAGCTGTACCATTACGTTGTAAGTGCTTAAACTTCTTAGACCATGAATAAGAACTATCACATCCGAATTCAAATACAGGAAGCTCTTCCATATTCTTAATACCTATAAGATCAATATCTTTATAAGGTAGTTGATAGGTGTCTGGGTTAGTAGGATCTTCTTGACCGAATCCATTACATTGTAAGTTACATAGAAAGAATCTCATCCATGCAGTCGGTCGTCCAGTATATTGACCTTCACCTTGAATAGAGTCGAATATCTCTGAGTAGTTATAAGTCTGCTCTGTCATAATTCGTCCATTACTTGCTGAACCCATTTTATTACTCTAGGGTAAGTTAATGTAGGTTCATTATCTTCATCAATAGGTAGACCGAAGAAGGTTGATTCATCAGCTAAGCCGTTAGATTGCTCCCAACGATAGCCATCCGTAGATGTTAGTCCTATTAGCCTTCCACCATTCTGTACAACAACACCAGCTAACATACCAAGACCATCTACAAAGTTATTAGCATAGCCAACTTGATCACCTAGCCCATATAGCGCTACAGTCTGACCAGTAAAGTCAATTGCTTCAAATTTAGATATAGAGTTGTTCCAGTCGTCTGAGTATTCACCATAGGTATCTAATCTAGGTTCACACCAAGTAGGTATTCCGAGTATAAGGAGATCTGCTTTCCAGTCTTCTGGCTTAGCATCTTCGACGTTTATTATGTCTTTTGAATGAAAGGCGTTTAGGATCACATCACCAACTAGTTTAGTGAAACCAGTTTCGGTACCATAAATTAGCTTTACGCCTATCTCTGAGTTGAGACTCATATTAACTCCTAGTTATATTAAAGATGTGGAAGGGCACATCTTATATTATTTAGCTTGCTTACTAACCTTTCTGAGAACTCTCTTCATCTTTTCCCATTTACGTTTGAACCTAGCCAAGTTAACAGCATGAGCTCTAGTAAAGTACTCAATGCCATCTAAGTGATCTATTTCATGTAAGCAAACTCTTGCAGCGTTACCACTATACTTTCTTGTCTGCATTTCACCGTGCAGGTTAAAATATCTTACTCTAATATCTTTTGCTCGTTTGACCTTAACAAAGACACCAGGATAAGATAAACACCCTTCATCCATATTCACCTGCTCTTCTGACTCATAAGTCACAACAGGATTAAATATTACTTCAGTAGGCTCGGTAGCAATAGCAAATACTCTTGCGGGTATGCCAATCTGATTAGCAGCAAGACCTATACCATTTCCCTTTTCCATAGTATCTATTAATTCTTTAGATAGATCAGATGGGTCTTTAATAGGGTTACTAAAATCGAACTCAGGCATTACTTGTCTGAGCATATCGTTAAGATCGCCGATCGGTATTATTCTTGCCATTACTAACTTGCCATTCTTGAGAAAGATTTAACTTTCTCGAATTTAATTATATGATGAAACTTATCTAATAAGGTATCACCCTTATGACTTATTATAAAGACGTTAGTGTCTGAAGTCAACTCATTTATTATTTTTAAGAATTCGTCTGTACCAGTTGAGTCAAGAGATGAATCGAACACTTCATCCATTACTAATAGGTTAGTAGAAGCTGAGTTTCTTATCTTAGAAATACTTCTCCATGTAAATAGTAATGCGAGATCTATTCTCATCTTCTCACCTTCAGAGAACGAAGCGTAACTAAAATCGTCTCTAAATCTAGACTTAATAGTCTCGTTAAAGCTCTCATCTAATTCAAACTGTACAAAGAAGTCCATAGCAGCGAGATACTTATTAATAAGTTTATTCATTATAGGAACATACTGCTTAATAATTTTAGTTTTAATACCTGTATCTTTTAATATAGTTGATACAACACTCAGTACAGCTCTATTCATAACTGCTTCATTCTTAGATTGCTCTGATGTAACTAATTTAGTCTCAAAGCTAGTAAGTCTTTCTTGTTCTTTTGCTTTAGATCCTTTAGCGTCAGATAGCTGAGAGTTTTCTTCTTTAAGTTGTATATTAGTATCTACTAGAGTAGAGCTCTTCCATTGTACTTCACTTAACTCATTCTGCTTAACTATTATATCTTCTTGTATTTGAGCTATCTCTTCTAGTCTAACTTCTATCTCTTGTAACTGAGTCTGTAATTGAACTGTACCTGACTCTACTTCAGTTATCTTAGCTGTATGATTGCATTTAGCATTCTCAACGAAGTCACCTTCTAGTGATTGATCGCATGTAGGACACTGATCGTTTGACTCATAGAAGTCTAATTGTGTCTGTAGATCGTTAATTTTACTATTAAGCTGCGTTCTTAATTCCTTAAGTTTCTCATAGCGAGCTTTAATAGTTTGTTTATCTTTAACTAACCCTTTAAGGCTTTCCAGTTCTTCTGTTAAAACACTAGTTGTCCCTTTCAGACCCTCGATCTGCGCGGTGTTATCTGCAACCTTTATCATATTACTACTGATGCGCTTTCTGTTGTCAGCCTCAAGCTCTGCTATATGCTCTTGGGTTAATGATATCTTCTCTTCTAGTAGATTAATACTATGATCTATCTCTAATATATCTTTATTATTACTACTTACTCTATCCTTTAATAGGTTATTCATCACTGAGAATATTTGTAAGTCTAAGAGGTCTTCAATAACCTCTCTTCTATTCATACTACTTAATTGCATGAACGGAACGAATGAAGTAGATCCTAATACTACGACTTGAGAGAAAGCTTTATGAGATAACTTTAGTACTTGCTTCTCAAGATACTCTTGATAGTCTCTAGCAGCAGCATCCTGATTAATCATCTTACCGTTCTGCCATATCTCAAATACATTAGGTTTAGAACCTCTAATTATTTTATATGTATTCTGACCTACAGTAAATACTATTTCTACTTTTAGATCTTTCTTATTAATAGAGTTAATTAACTGAGGCTTAGATACTTTTCTGAAAGGCTTAGAGTAAAGAGCGTATGATAAAGCGTCTAAGAATGTAGACTTACCAGCTCCGTTATCACCAATAACTAAAGTAGATGGATTTCTATCTAAGTCTAGTTCAGTATAGACATTACCAGTACTTAAAAAGTTCTTCCATTTAAGAGTCTTAAATTTAATCAATTGACATTGCCTCAGAGTGTAGATCGAGTACTATCTTTTTAACTGCTTCTTGATCAGCAATATCATCTAGCGCATCGACATATTTAAATAATATAGATAATGTATCTTCTGCTTCTTGTATTATATCATCTTCATCTTCTAAGTCCAAGTTAAGATGATCTTCTACTATCTGAACATGTATTGGCTCTTGACGCTCAAGTCGCTCAATAAACATATCAAACCAATAAGGGTTAGTTTTATTTTTAACGATGAGTTTAATATAGCAGTCTTTATATATGGTCATATCTTGATCAATGATATCAGTTACTACTGCATCTTCATCGTTGTACCATATCTTTTTAAACTGAGTAAAAGGATTATGTATAAACTCTATCTCTCTTTTATCAGTATCGTATACATGAAAGCCTTTCTGGTCGTCAGCATCTGCCCAAGTCATCTCAAAAGGACATCCTAAGTAGTTAACATTACCTTGAGTAGATTTAGTATGATAGTGACCAGTACAAACTAGGTCAAATTTATCTAAGAAGTTATCTTTCATTCCATGGAACATGGATTGACCTTTATACATTTGATATCCTGAGAGTTCAAGATGACCAAATAGTACTTGAGAGGTAGTGTCGTTAATGAGCTCCATACACTCATCATAGTTATCATCACATATCCAAGGTAGCATTACTATATCATTCCATACTGAGGGTTTACTGTATGGTATTATATTACTATATTCCTTAGTAAGTAAATCAACTGAGTTAACTTCAATAGTATTCTTAAAATATGCATCGTGATTACCAACCAATACATGACACTCTATATTCCTATCAAGCATAGGCTGAAGAAACATTTTCTTAGCTCTATCTAATGTATTAAAGTTAACGAACTTTCTACGATCGAAAGTATCACCTAAGTCAACAACAGTATCGATTTTATGCTCATCGATATAAGGAAAGAATACTTCACTAAAAAATCTCTCTTGAAAGTCTGCTACTCTAGCATTATCATTACGAGCTCCGAAATGTATATCGGTCACTAAAGCAATCTTACTCATCAATAAAGTTATCCAAATTCTGAGTCTTCTTTTTCTCCTCTCGTCTTTCTTTTCTCTTCTCTATCTTTTCTTCGAAGTTAGATACAAAGTCTTTCATATAATCAGTCTCGAGGTTTATTTTAACTGAACCAGTTTCAGAGGCATCATCAGCATGAGTAGCCATATCATCCATTATCATATGGTTCTCTAAAGTCTTATGCTTAATATATAATTGTCTCTTCTCTCTATCAATACGTCTTAAGAAAGCGTAGTATATTATTTGAGTGAAGTAAGCAAAAGGATTTTTACTCTTCTCTGGATCAAAGTTATTAAGATAGTTGATGCAGTTCTCTATACCATCACCTACCATCTCTTCTCTAAACATATAGTTAGAAAAATTAGGCTTATAAGATAGCCTGTTAGCTATCTGTAATAGACATTCGCCGACATAGTTAGGTATAGGTGGATATCCTTTATCCTTTTTCTTTAGTCCTTTCTCTTCAGCTTTAAGTCTTAAATGTTTATAATCAAGTAAGGTCTGATATAGTACCTTATTATCTACGTAGTGCTTTCCCATTAGTGTATCTCGTTGTTAGCGAGGCCTTGTCTTGTTAATATGGCCTCTAACATATCTAAAGAGTTATCTTCTGACAGCGGTTCTTCTGTAGTAAGGTTATCAATTTCTTGAGTACCTTTTTTGAGTGCACGTTCGTTTACTCGATTTCTTGTTGTGAACCAGTCTTCTACAAATCTCATGTATGCGGCTTCTAGTCCTGTATCTAAATCACTATGAATAGTGACGATCAGTTCCTTAGGTAGCTCTGTTAATATTTCAGCAGATATAGAGAAAGGTGAATACATTCCTCTAAAATAATATTGCTGCTCCATTCCGGCTAGATTGGATAAAGGTCTTGTGCCCATTTCAACTGCGTTGGTAATCGTTAGGTAGTACTCATCATCGTTAGAGATACGACCACAAAGAATAGTCCTATCGGAAAGACGAATGAATACAAACATAATTGTCCCTTATAGCTTTACTTGATAGATCTTATAATCGAACTTCTCGTCGTTATAATATTTAACTCTTTCAGTAAAATGTTGAAGTGTATAATTCCTTTTCGAGCCCCATGAAAGGTCATCAGCAATATCAAAAAGAGTACAAGCCTCTTTAGTATCTGATTTCCTTAAACCTCTGCCTATTGATTGTAAAACTCTAATCTTAGACTTAGAAGGTGAAGCAAATATAATATTATTTAGATTACGAATATTAATACCAGTAGAGAAGGTACCGTAAGAAGCTACAATAATAGCATCCTTTTCAGTCTCAACTACCGTTCTAATATTCTCTCTTATCTGAGCATCTATTTCACCAGAAACAAAAAAGACTTTACGGTCTGGATATAGACCATCTTTTATTTCTGATACTATACTATTATATAATACTTTCCCATGCTTTTCAACTAATTGGTATAGTATTAACGTATTACCTTTAAGTGAATGAGCGAGGTTCTCAATGAATTTATTACGCTTCTCGTTAAGTATGATATGGTCTATTTCAGTTCTATAGTCTGCTTTCTTAAGTAGTTTACAATCCTCTTGTGGATGAGCTAGCTGTATACATTTTATCTTTAACTCAGCTAACGTACCTTCATCCATTAGTTCTTTAGATGTAGTAACCTTCTTAACAGTTCCGAATAGTCCTTCAAGGACAAGCTTATGTGTTTGTGTACCATCTAAGGTACCTGTGAATCCAAATCTATAAGGACAGTTTTCTAATTTAGTCATTATAGATGTGAGTGATTTAGATTTAAAGTTATGTGCCTCATCTCCCAGCACACACTTGAATTGATTGAACCATGGCTTAGGCATCTTATATATAGACTGCCATGTAGATATAACTATGTTCTCAGGTATGTCTACTCTCCAGCTCTTATCTTGAGTACCATCAATTACTCTTATATTATTCTCATAACCATATGACTCAAAATCAGTCTTCATTTGATATACCAACGAAGTTGTTGGAACGATAGTGAGAATTTTGATACCATCTTCTAGCATCTTTCTAGCTATGAAGTAAATAATTAATGACTTACCAGAAGCAGTAGGAGATAGTAATAAAGATCTTCTTGATCTCATTGCATGAGCGAAAGCTTCTATCTGATAGTCTCTTGGTTCTAGGTTAGATGCACCCTTACACCATTCAGTAGCTTCTTTAATAGAGTATTGTTCGTCCATGAGTTCATCATCAACGTCAACCTCATAGCCTCTTTCGTAAGCAAACTTTCTTATGTACGGTATTAATCCACCATATAGTAGCATAGTGGCCGGATTATATAAACGTATCTTACCGTCCCAGAATTTATTTCTAACCTGAGGCATGAACTTAGCACCTGGAACTGTGAATGTAAAGAACTCAGAAAGCTCATAAGCTACACCAGGTTCACAGAATGCTTTGACGTAAGCGTCGTTATACTTTTCTACGTATAATTTCTCTGTCATATACTTTGTGTCTAAGATTTGTTGTACTAAAGTTATGGTCTCTATTATTAAAGAATAACTCTATACCTCTTCTCTGGCAAATCTCTTTACCTGTAAAATCTTTTTGTCTATATTCCTCTCCGAGGATACGAACGTTGATAGGAAGCATCATTAATATATCTAATAGATCAGATTCAGTCGCATAAGGAATAATCTCATCTACGTATTTAATAGCTTGTAGTTGTGTATATCGTTCAACGATAGTTTGTGTTGGAGAGTTCTTTTCTGCTCTGTCGATAGTTGGATCTACCTGCAGTCCACATATAAGATAATCACAATGCGCTTTTGAGTCACGTAACATACTCACATGACCAGCATGTAATAAATCAAATGACGAGCATGTAAAACCAATCTTCATATTAATCTTCTCTATGACTAGTATTTAGCATCAGTATAATACTGCTTAATACATCTTGACTTAACGTAGCATAGTGAGTAGTATCTTTAGGTAGACATTTACCACCAAAGCCAAACTTACCATCTGGACCAGGTACATCCCAATGCGTAGCAGGGTCTAACGAAGGTTGTAGTAATGATTTAACAGCATCATAGTCTATATCTAACAGTAAACATTTCTTTCTTAATTCGTTAGCAAATGTAACCTTAGTAGCTAAGAATGCATTCCTTGACATCTTAAACATAGCTGCTTCTTTAGGTGTTACAGCATCAACTGCTCTATGTTTACGTATAAGGTCATAGAACATATTGCCTTCTATTTCTTTTATACCTATTACATCTCTAACTTGTGGTTGAGTAGCGTCTATATTAAACGTTACCTCTCTTAAGAACTCAGGCCATATAGTAGCTTCTGGATACAAGCATACACTTTCAGGTGGTAGAGTAGAACGAATGATCTGATGACCTTTAAACTTATTATATACTTCATCTACTATATCTGTTTCAAGTTTACCATCTCTAAGATTAGTAGGAACGCATATGAATACGCAATCGAAATCCCATTTAACTTGAGCACTAAACCCAGCTTGTGGATCGTGAATAGTTACAGGATCGACGCCCATAGATCTAAGAGTAAGTTCAGTCGCTTTACCTACAAAGCCGTAACCAATTATAAGTGCTTGCATCAATCGTCTAGTCCTGGGTAAAAGTTATCATGTTTAGCTTTATATCCATAGAACGATCCTTCTTTAACTTCTTCTTTAGGTTCGTTCTCTTCCACCCAATCATCTAATCCATAATAAGGTGGTACGTTCTCGAGAGCTTTTTCAGCTGCCCATTTGACTTGCATTATTTTTTTGAAGCATGCAAAGCCATTAAAGCCATCTATATTAGGATCGTGCATAACACCTTCCCATAAACTAATTGCTTCTTTAACACTATTGACCGGTGTCTTATCTATATACGGCATTATAAACCTACCTTGAATTTTTCCCACTCAACAGCTGCTTTAATATTAAAACCTCTACTATTAAGGGAACGGATTGCTGACTCTAAAAAGTCAACCTTCTCTTGTTGATATGCAATCTTAAGCGTTAGTTCAATATAGTCTTTATCACTATCGACATATTGAGGTATATCTGTCCTTAAGATTTTTAACGGATTAGGTTCCCAACCGAGTTCAGTTAACTCAGTATAGTCCAAAGAACCATTGTAGTATTCATATTTTTGTTTTTTCAGAACTTTAAGTTCAGCCTCGAGCTTACGACACTGTAATCTCTCACTGCTAAATATATTAAAGTATTTGGAATGAAGCCTTGAGATCTTCAAAGCTTCCTCACCCAGCTCAGTACGATCGATATCACTATCGACGGACCACTTATTCATAATATCTTCTAATGTCATAATATATAGTTATCTCCAATCTACTACATAGATTATTATAACGGCTTCTTACTTCGAAATCAACTCTATATCGAATCTTTCATACCTAAATGACGCAATGCACTCTATGTATGATATATCACCGCCTCTAAGGTCAAACATTAATTCTGATAACGTCGACGGAAACAATCCAATGAACTTAACTTTAAGGTTAGGCTGTGCAGCGCTATTGTGAATGATAAGAGTTGCATCACTCATTATATCACCAGAGCCTAATGGATTTTTTCTTCTATCGTCATCAGATAATAACTTGTACTCATCAAAGCTTTCAGGGAAACCTAATGCTCTTGTCCAGTTATATAACTCTAAATAACTTTGCATCTGCTCATCAACTCTAAACGAGATCTGAAATTCAGTAAAGTCAATATGTGTGCCTGGGTTAGGCATCTTAACGAATGGAGTAGGTACTTCAGCTGTACCTAAAGTAACAGCAGGAAGCAGGACCGATTGACAAAAGAAGTTGACATGAGGTAACTTATTAATCACAAAGTCAAACTTTAGTGGTGACAGGAAGTTAAGATTGTCAGGTTGTTGGGTCAATGCGGCCATATAAGTATTTAGGCTAACTATCAGATAGGTGCTAAGACCCCTTCTGCATTGGTTTCCACAGTTCGTGGAACATACAATGACGTTGATAGCCTTCTGGCGTCTCATATACAAACTGAGCGGCTAAGAGCTCTATAACCTTACCAGAGTGTTCTCTCTTAAAGTAAGGTTCCGTATGAGTAATCATATCACCTAATTGTGGTTTACGTCTTTTCAATTACATCTCCATTCATTCTGTCTAATGATTCTAAGGCACGAGCAACTACTATAACAGGACCACGAGGATCGTCAGCATATAGTCTTGGTTTATAATGACTACGCTCACGCATACCTTGCTTAGTCCAAGCTGCGTCTTCACGCACCTTGAACCTACTGCATAGCTCTCTACGTACTTCTTCAAAGAAGTCTAACTCACTATTCATTTAACTGCCATTCCTTCTCCTGATAGAGCGAAGTTGTATGCATATTGCAATACTTTAGTTGGGTGCGATAACGTCTCAGCAATATATAATGCTTTACGTTTCGTCTCTGCTTTAGCATGCGATGCATTAATCATCTCTACTAAGGCTTCTTTCTTTGCATCTAGACTTGTAGCAGCGTCGATGTCTTTAAGATATTTATCAAGTTGTAACATAATTTCTATTCCTCTTTTTTGTTTATAACTATATTATATGAACTTATTCAAATAAATCAACTGTTATTTTAAACAAAAAAAGAGCGCCGAAGCGCTCTTTTAATAGAATATAATCTGAGATTACATAATGTTGTTAACAAGTACTCTTCTGTAGTATACGTTAGAATCTTTGTTCATCGCTCCAAGTCCTACGCCTGTTCCTTCTGCAAAAGGATTCGCAACTACGCCGTAACGAGTTTTAAAACCGATTTTAGGTTGGAAAGTCTGCTCACCAACGGCTCTCACCATTTGTAGCGGTACGTAAGGGCAGTAGAATATACCAGCATCAAATGCTGAAGATCCTTTATATCCTAATGTGTAATAGTTACCAGTAGTATATGGATCGATATAAACTCTATATCTGCCGTTTAGAACACCAGCAAAAGTATTGCCAGTATCATCAACTTGTAGGTTGTTTGAGTTCAACGCAGGAGTGTAGTCCAATACGCCAGCCATTTGTAAAGCAGAAGCTACGTCTGAAGAAGTAATAAGAACATTACCTTTCCCTCTACGAGTATCTTTTGCAATTTGGTTAGCATCTCTTTCGATTTGGAACATTAATCCTTTGAACTTCTCAACTGACCATCTACCGTTTGAATCGGTATCAAGATCAAATGTACCAGCAGTAGTAGTGTCAGTCGTGGCACCTTGCTTAGCAACAATATTGATTGTTCTGATGATTTCTCTGTTAATTTCAGCTAAAATTTCTGTTGAAAGAATATTAGCTAATTCTGTTTCAGCGTCTAGACCATGGATAGCTCTTAAATCTTGAGCAAGTTCCATAGTATATTCAGCTTTCAGCGCTCTTGAACCAGCAGTAACTGATACTTTCTCAATTGAGAAAGCCATTTCTGGGAATGCAACGTTAGATGCATTACCTAAAGCTTCAGCTTGGTTAGTTGGCATACCGTCAGCAAAGTTATAAACACCCGCTTCAGCATTGTTTGCGCTTCCAGGAACACTACCAACGTTTTTGTCACCAAGTGTATTAGCATTGGCAGCAACAGTCGAGAATGCAGTATCAGCTTCGTTATAGAAAGCTTCAGTTGCAGAGTTAGACTGGTTAGTATACTTAGATCTCATCGCGAAGATAAGTCCAGTTGGTCCTGACATAGGCTGAACACCACACATGTCATAAGCTACTAGGTTAGGCATTGCTCTTCTTACGAGGCTGATTAATACAGGATCGTAATTATCAATGTCTGCGCCAGTTGCGTTAGTCGGTGTATGAGTCGCCTCACTGAGAAGTGATTGACTAGAATATGTGCTTCCTTCTCTCAAAGCAATTTCTGTATTTTCTAAAAGTTGAGCTGTAACTGCACGCTTATGAGTATCTGTGATCGCTGTAAGATCGTCGTGCTCAAGAATTGGCTGCCACTTCTCAACTAAATTAGTTCTAAGGTCCATAATAGTTCTCCTTTAAATTACCCTAAACATTATTTATTTATTTATAGTGCGTGAAATTGCACTTGCATAACGACTCATTAATGGGTCGATTGCAGCCTTTTCCTCTGCTACGTCGATAGGTGTATCTTCCGATACCTCTTCCGCAATTACGCTCTTAGTAGCAAAGTACTGGTTTTTGATTACGCTTAGCTTAGCACCAAACTCGTCAACATCATTATATTCAATACCTTCAACTAGTGAAGATAGTTTCTCTTTCTGTGATACGCTAAGTCCATCTGATTGCTCAGATACTAAGTTCTTAACTCTCAAAGAATCAATCTCTTTTTGCAATTCGATTTTTTCGTTTATAGAATCATCGAGTTTGCCTTCAAGCTCTTCCGACATAGCAATTGCATCAGCTGCTAAGTCTAGTTTGTCTTGTGGAACTTCAACATAGTTGTTTTCGAATAATTCTCTTAAACCAACCATGAAGTTTTCAGCTATATCAACCTTTAGGCTAGATTCAATAGCTACTTCGTTCTCTTCCATCCACTGTTCTGCGACATAAGAAAGATATCCATCGACTTTATCAGCCATCTCTTCCTTTAGTCCTAATGAAGCTTCGTCAAACTTAGCGTCAAACTCTTCTTGAATTCTAGCTGTTTCAGCAATAACTCTCGCTGATACAGATGCTTCAAAAATGATTGCTGCTTTGTCTAAAAACTCTTCTGCAAGATCCTGCCCGTCAAAGATTTCTTCTACGTCCTCTTTAAACTTGCTCTTACCTGCGATTGATGCCATGTTTTTGCCAGATGTGTTCTTTGCATCTTTACCAAAAATAGTACTATATGCATCGTTAACTCCACCTTTGCTAAATCCAGTTAATTTCTGGACCACAGCTCCGATCATGCCAGCTTTAGATAGAGTAGGCATAGCCTTCTCTCCACCTTCTTTGTCTGCTGGTCTTTTATTGCTCTTTGTAGAAACCGGGTCGGCCACCATAGAAGCATCGCCAGTAGCCTTGAATTCATCAAGCTGTGCTGCTTCGGTATCGACTACCTGCTCTAATTCTTTATCAGCCATTTTAGCTCCTCTTAAATAAATAAAAAGTATTTCGTAGTATTATTTATAAGGACCCTATACTAGCGAGTTCAAGAACTTTTCGAATAGCTCTATCTTACGCTCGTGCAAGACCTTACTTGATTTAATACCTGTGTTTTTAATCTCATTTACAACTTGCTGAGTTCTCCATTGAGCCTCTGCTGCATCATAAACCCATTCACAACCTTCCATAACACCCTTAACAAACGCGTCGGGCGCGGACGGATCAGCTACAATATCAGCTGCAGTTGCTAGCATAAAATCACCTTGAACTTCCATAACACCGTTATTTGGTTTAAGTGATCCCATACCTCTTGAAGACACTCCTAATTGAGCACCCTCATCCATAAGATTCTTAACTATATTTCCCATCGGTGTATCCATTATTTTGGCTTTACCAATAAAATTATTGCCGTCCTCTTTAAGACTTGTTATCATATGAGAGACTCTATCTAAGTTGATAGTAGGTCCACTTGGGTGTCCTAGTTCTCCATATGCTCTTTTGTTCTCGACATTATCTTTCATATATCGATTAACCTCGTTTACCATAGTCTCTTTAGGGTATACCCTTCCGTTTCTATTCTGGAGGTTTGATTGAAGGAATACACCTTCAATAAAGTAATTCGTTTTTTTGCCTTCTCCGGCAGCTTCTTTGATGTAATTAACATCGTCCATGAAATTGACTTCAGTAATAAGCTTCATACTAGTCTCCGTATCCCACTGATGTAACTAGGCCTGCTGATGCAAATAATTTATCTTCAGCTTTCTTATGAAAGTAATGTATACCAGCATCTACTGATGTATTACCTATTGCTGTATTAGCACTATCTACTAACGTTACAACTGCTGCAGCTGTATGATAAAACTTAACAAGCTTAGCATTGTCTACTGTTGTAGCAGCTCCTAGAGTTGTCCCTGCTGTTGCTTCGTTACCTTTGATAATGATTATTTTCATTACTCAACACCTAATGCGAATTCAACCATCTTAGCAAATGATTCTTCGTCTTTTAATAATAGTTCAATGAAAGCTTCTCTGTTAGATTCGTCTAGTTGATCTACAACATAGACAAGATGCTCAGCTAAGTCAGGAGCCATCATTACTTCTTCTTCACTCATTAAACCGAATGGTTGATCTGAATCTATCTCAGCCATATCTAGAAGTTGCTCTATAATGTCTTCTGAAGTAACATACTCTTCGTATGCAGTCTTCTCTTCTTCTTTAGATAGGTCAGCTTTCTTGGAATGATCTTTCTTTGCTTTTCTAGCATTCAATACGTCATCAGTTCCTTTAGCTGGATACTCTCTGTCATCGATGTTATCAGTATGCTTCTTCTTCCATTGCTTTTCACCTTCGGCTTTATCTCGTCCGTGGTGAGGAAGATCCATTGCAGCTTCTAAAATGTCTTTAAGATGTTTCATCCGTTTCCTCTTCTGAAGAGTCTTCATCCTCTTCTGGTTGTTCGTCTTGCTCTTCATCGTTTACTAATGAATCCATTTCTTCGTCTGATTCATCGTCGTTGAGAGCATCCTCAATTTCTTCTTCTGATGGCTCTGCAGATAGCTGCTCGTCATCAACTGGCTTCTCTTTCGAGATTGGCTCTTGGCCGAACATATCTTTATGTAGGGCGTCTTTTTTACCTGCAATTAAATCTGCAGCACGTTGCATCATTTCGTTATCGAAAGCCTTTTGCACCGCGACAGGTTTCTCACCCATTGCACTATTAATAAGCGCATCTAAATCAACTTGTGGTGTTCCACTCAATTTTGGTTCTGCCATTCTATATCTCCATTATATTTATTATTTATGCATCCTCACCAGCTGGTGGAGGTGTTCCTGCGTCTGGAGCAGGTTCTTCTGGTTGCTGATTCCAAGGAGCGTCTGGTTGTGCGCCGCCGCCTGGACCAAAGTCATCTTGATCTTGTCGTTCTGCGTCCATCTCTGAACCCATTTCTTCAATCTCTTTCTCGCTAAGGTGTAGAACATTTCTTCTAACCCAATCTTTAGAATAGTAAGTACCAGTATGATCTTGAATGTCTCCAAGAACCTGTAATCTCTCTCTAATAATTTCAGAGTTCTTTAATTCTGAGAAGTGATTATCTTCTACAAAATCATACTTAACATGATTCTGAACTGTAGCCCATTCATCTAATGTTAGTATACCTTTTAGTACTAATTCTTTTTCAAGTATCTTATTAAAGAGAGCTGAGAATCTTAATCTAAGTCTTCTTATAAACTTATTAAACTTCAACTCATCTCTAGATATTTCGGAAGCTCTGCCTAGAGTAAAACCATTTTCGGGTTCTAGTCTGCTTGATGGTACGTTTAATGCACGATATAGTTTCTTCTTAAAGTATTCTATATCTTCCATCTCGCCTAAATTTTGCCCGCCTGGTAGTGTTGTGATCTCAGTACCTCTACCTCCTTCTCTTCTAGGTAGCCAGAAATCTTCCATCATCGTCATAAACTTTCTATCGTCTCTTATCTCTCCTGAGGCAGCATCATAGACTAATCTGTTCTTATGCTTAGTCATCATGTCCCTTAAGTACTGCTCAGCTTTCATCTTAGGTAGGTTACCGACATCAATATAAAATATTCTTCTCTCAGGAGCTCTTGATATTCTATATATTACTGATGCATCTTCCAAAACCTGTAATTGATTAAGAGGTTTAATTGCTTTGTGTAGATGTGATAATACCATCTTATTGTACTCATCTGTTAAACCAGACGTACAATGAACGATACTATCTTTCGCGATTTTTAGACCTTGTGCTCCGCCAGCTTGTATAGGGTCTGGAGTTGCATAAGACTTGCTGTTAAAGCCTTTATCGTTATAGATAAAGAATTCTTTAACAACTTTGATAACCGTAAAGTTACCTTGTTTTTCTTTTTTAGTCTCTCTTACTTTTCTGATCTTTCTAGGATCGACATATCTTAATTCTTGTATGCCTTTTGTTGGATCTTTGTCGTCAATTATAGCATGATAATATAGACGTCCATCAACATACCATCTTCTGAATGTTTCATATCCAGTAGACGATAAGCCTAGTAATTCAGTAGTATGACTAAATGCCTCATGTACGAGGTCTTTTACCTTTGGTGACATATCCTTACATGCGTCAAGGTTAATATCAACAACGGGTTGTGTTGGATCTGATACTATTGATTCATTAATAATATCATCAATTGCGTGCTCTACTTCAGGTTGTAGAGACATCTTTCTATATCGTGTGACTAACTCAGCCTCATTCTTTGCTGTTCCTTCGAGGTCAACGTATGTGCCATACATTCCGCCCATAGAATTAATGTTGACGGCACCGTCATCAAATTGGGGTTGTGCGAATGATTTATGTTCTGACGAATCGTTTGCTGATACGCCTGTTTTTCGATTAATCTCGAAGCCGAATAATTCTGCCATTAGGTAGTCTCCATTATAAAAATTAGAGAGCTAAGTTTCTTTAGCCCTCTAATGTATTTAGCATCACTGCTACTAAGCGTCTGTGCCAGCGTTACCTGTGATACCGCTAACTGTCCAGTAATCGTATTGGAACGAAACATCGAATTGTTGAATTTCATCTATCTGCTCCCAGTTGACGCTGATTTCAGTAACGTCTGTTGGAAAGATTCCTACAAACTTATACTCTCTTATCGCGGCTCCTGTTTTAGAAAACTGAGTTACTGTTGCATCAGTCTTGTACTCTGATGGACTCGCTGCTCCAAATTCTCTCAAGTTACCTTGGTGACTGTTAATCGAACTCATCCACTCTTCCATGGAGTTTCTGATTAAAAAGTCTTCGTCATTTATTACTGTAACGTTCCATGGGTTAAAGATTCTGTTTCCAGCAACCTTAAACTTTCTTCCGAAGTAAGGAACTTCAACAGTACCTAGCGTCGAGGCAGGAAGTGCTGAAGCCTTTATCATAAAAGGAGCTTTTAAGTCACCTGCACCGTTAGCTGGGTTGTTTATTCTTACTTGGAAAAGAGCAGAACGTGCACCGCCAAGTACTAACTGTGATCTGATTTCATTAATATTAAATGCCATCTTTTACTCCTTAAAATTTACCAACTACTTCTGAGAACTCTACTCCACTTCGTACTGCTACAAAGTTTAATTGAATAAAGTTAATAGATCTTGCAGGTTTAACGTAAATGTCTCCGATGAATTCATTTCTGTCTATGACTTCACCTGTGTTATTAGAAGTATCACATACGACTCTATAGTCAAATATGCCTCTTCTTCCCTGTATATCTCTCAAGAACGGCTCTACTAGGTTCACAAACTGTGATCTTGTAAACTCATCATTGAATTCAAACAACGTAAACTTAGAAGCTGTAGAGATTGCTTTCTCTAATACTATGAATAGTCTTCTAACATTTATTCTGTCGAATGCTGATGGCTTAGCAAGTAACGTTTTGTCACCGAAAAGCACTGTGCCCTGACCTGGGAATGCAACAACTGGGTTAATACCATTCTTATAAAGAAGATCTCTGAAAGCTACTCTCGGATTGAAAGATAACTTAACAACGTTCTTTATTTGACCTCTGTTGAATCCACCTGGTGAGAACCATGCATCTCTTTCTGCATCTGTTCTTGCGCATAAGCCGGCTATGTCTCCACTTAATGGTACATATCTATATACATCACCGAACTTATCGTACTGATATTTATAACCACTATCTAGCACACCGTAAGATGAACTTCTAACTGCGTTTCTGAATTCGATAACGTTATCGGTAGCAGTAGATGGTGATGTTACACCAACTGTGTCTGCTCTATCTGGCGAACCAAATACGATACAATCTTTTCTTACTTCACAAATATTGTCGATAATGTAATTTAAAATTCCTTCTCCGTGCGTTCCACCTTTAGCTTTACCAGATAATAGTAGACTTACATCTACGTCTGCAGCGTCTGAGAACATATCATATCCAACAGCTACATCTCCCATTGAGATAGCGCTTTCTGAATTACCGTCTAAACCTCCGCCGAATGCGAAATTGTATGGCTTAGTTGATGATAATGCTGTTCTTGTTGCTGATGTACCTGTATAAGATGCAGCAGGATGATTAACGAAGTATATCCAGCTTGAACCATTGTTAATTACATTATAGTAATACATTGATTCGCCTGACTCATTCTTAGCGTCAGTACCTCTAGATAATGATTCCCATTTCTCTATAATTACTTCTGGTGTACCTGTTATATCTCCATCCTCATCTACTACAACTACGTGTAACTCATCACCGACACCGCTTTTGCTAGTTGCAAATGATGAAGTGCCTGGGGCACTATCGAAGCTATTGAAATATTTCCAATATCTTCTAATGATTGTTTCTTCAACGTTTGTTGAAAGTGTGTAACGTGAGTGCAATTGGATGTTAGCTTTAAGCGAACTTACGCTTCCATCTAATGCTTGTGCTGTTCCATTACTTGGAATAGACTTGATTGATAACTTAACTTCACCAATAGATGAATTACCAGCTTCGACTAGATCGCCAACTTGAAGTTGAGCGGCTAATGCGTCATAAGCTGTCTCTAATGCTGTGTTAGTTACTGATGCGTCTTCACCTGTTAAGGTTAATACTGCTACGTTCGAACCGACTGTGAATGCTAAGCTAGAAGTTGATTTAACATCTGCTGATGAATCAATATCTACATTGCTGCTCCATGCAGCTGCGCTATCACAAACTTCTACTCTTAAACCATTACCTTTAACACCAGCGTATTTACCCACACAAATATGATTTGCGTTAGCAGTATAACTACCAGCGTCAAACGTTTCCATGTTTTTGATTAACACACCATCAGTATTAGCTGAGGTATTGGCTACTCCAGTAGCGTTTCGTGCAGCACTAGACACGGTTCTGACAACGTATAGTTTATTGCCATAGTTTAAAAAATTTGATGCTGTAAAAAATGTCTCGAAGTTATCACTTGTTGGCTCACCGAAACGCGATACTAAAGATGTTTCACTATCTACTAGTACTCTTTGTTCGGCAGGTCCCCAATTAAATACACCCGCTAATCCACCTTCTGTTGTGGATACAGCTGGCACGACCGTTGTAAGATCGATCTCGCTTACATTTACACCAGGACTGACTTGAAATGCCATGTTATGCTCCTCTATATAAAATCAAAAATAGTTTGATTATATTTATATGTTCCTGTGGTTTAAAAACTTCTACCAGTCAGCTATTTTCGAATAGCCATCTAATGTATCCATCTCCATACCGTCATTTAAAAAACCGAATGGTAGAACTTCTTCTTCAATATATTTCTGTTGTCCAGCTTGAAGAACTTTTCTAACATCGGTACTGCTTATTTCTTTATAATAATCTTGTATACTTAACCAGCCAAAGAGAACAAGGCACATCACGAGGTCATCATGATTACCGCCTTCTGCTTCCCAAGACTCAGCTCTTTGAACAAAATGCGTGAGTTCATCTAGTATACGAAAATCGTTGATAACTAGTTGATCACCTTCTATTAATGTCTTTAGATTTAGGCATCCTGTACGTTTGACTTGCTTCGTAGTCTTAACGCCAAAGTACTGTCCACCACTACCAAACCCTGATGATAGAACCTGTCCGGCTCTACCTCTTGCTGCTGACATAAGTACGTTTTCTAATTCCATATCATTATGTAAAGTCTCTACTACCGACATACCAATATCGTTTGATTCAACTAGTATGTAAGCATTATTAAACTTTCTATGGAATTGAGCAATCACTTGCGGGAAGTTAAAAGGTGATACTTCATTGTCCTGATACACAGCTACAACCGCAGCTGGTGATACAGTTACATCTATTGCTATAATAGCTGACGCATCTTTATTAACTCCTCTCGCTGTATCAACTAATAGAAAATATGTATGGTCCATCTCTGGTTGTACATATATTCTCGTTGATCCTTGCTCCCATATTGGTCGTTCATATACTAAACGTTTCAGTGTTGAAGGTGATATAAGTGTATTAGATGAACCAATAAACTCACATTCAAACTCAACTCTAAATTGATCTTCAGACGTATTTCTTATAGTCTGCTCTTTCCACTTCTCATCTCTTCCAGGTACGTCCGACCAATGGACATCAATACGCTTATAATCATTATGACCGTTCTCACTATCATTCCATATCTTATAGAATAAATTAAGTCCGTTAGGCGTTGATGTAACAAGTACCTTAGATGTTTGACCAGATGAAATCGTAGGATATACAGAAGCAAAGAACTCTTCTTGTATATGCGTTGGTACGAAAGCAAACTCGTCTAAGTAAATTAGGTTAAAAGATCCACCCCTTATAGCTGATGCCGAGGTAGATGCTGCTAATATTTTTGAGCCATTTTCTAGCTCTACGTTACCTTTGTTCCATTCCACTACACCAAGTTGTAACCATCTTGGTAAATGCTCATATGCTAATGCTATACGAGATAGAATCTCTCTTGATTGTTGAGACTTATGAGCTAGAATAGCTATAGAGAATGATTCATGAAACATTAAATACCATAATAGAACAGCTGCAACCGTAGTTGTCTTACCTGTCTGTCTAGGCATCTTACATATTACAAAACGCTCATCTTGTATTAATCGTACTATATCTTTCTGGAAGTCATATAGGTTAAAAGGTATTAGACCTTCATCAACGTTAACGATTTGAATATGAGTAGTAATAAAATGAAGTGGGTCTTGTGAGCATTTAACAAACTCTTGTATCTGCTCAGGAGTAAACTCTTGAGGTACGTTAGCTCGTTTCAGGTTTGGATTACCTAAGTAGTTCTCTCTAGCTTGTACCATCGTCCATCTGCTTCTTAATTAGCTTTTGTAGTTCGCCAGTAGATCCAACGAATAGAGTATTGTTGACTGTATTAGGACCTTCTTTTTTACCACCTTCATCATTAGTTATATCTTGTTTCTTCTTAGTAATATCCATAAGCGTCATATTTGCATCGGATAATGTTCTTACTAATGTAGCGACTACTTCATATGCTCTAGGATGTTGACCTTGTTGAGCTACTTGTAGTAAATCATTTAACGCAACTGAGCCGTTCTCTATAACTTGATAGAGATTACCTCGTGCATACTCAAAGTCATTCTCCAACTTAGAGTCTTTTACAAGTGCTTTCGCTGTTGTTATGTCTTGCTCTAGAGGCTGAAGCTCTAAGAAGTCACCTATTTTATCATCCATTAAATGTATTCGCTGTTATATAACCATAATTACTGTTGGCGTTTATATCATCTATATTTATGCTAACCGAAGAATTAGATGTTGGATTGCCGTTTGCGTCAACACCAGGAGTAATAACTACCTTAGATGCTGCGTCTGTTGGGAATGTAAATGATCCAGCTGCTCCAGGATCAACATGAAACTGTGTATTAGCTTGCTTAATAATATCTGACTTCTCTGTTACAGGTCCAAATACATAGCCTTTAATCTCAAATGATAGTGTATGTATTAATTGTCTTCTAGTCTGAAAGTCTTGTTCATATTCATCTCTTGTATTTAAATTTAAAAACACAACAGGTATATCAAACTTAAGATCAGGCATATCATCAAGTAGCTTGAGAGTAGCCGTGTACTCAGGAGTGAAGTAAGGTAATATTTGTTCTAATATACGCACACCATCTTCAGCATTTTTAACTGCTATATTTAACTCAAAGTCAATATTAAATGGCTGCGGATTAAAAACTGATTTAAGATTATAATTATGAGTAGATGCAGCGTATAACTTCTTTAATGGGTTCATTCTTCTTTCAGAATCATATCTAAAGTTAGTCATCTCAAATGACATTCTTGGAAGCTGTACAGCTACTTGTCTATCTGCATTAGGATCTACGTCGCCTCTTATAATATATTTTTGACGAGGACCATAACTAATAGGTACCTTCATCGTCTGTATTGTTGTACCAGCTTGGTTAACTCTATCTATCTCTATATTATTAAATAGAGTACCAAAGTATACTACGTATTTTCTTATAACGCCATTGTAATATTTAGTATTAAACATTAGAAGTCATTCTCACTAAATGGATTTATGTCACTGAAGTCAATAAACTCTGCTGCTTCATCTTGGAAGAATGTTGTAGTATCTCCCTTATCGACTAATCTCTTATCTTCATTGTCGTTAGTTATAACTATTCCTGATTCAGTCATTATCATAACACCTGCTTCAGTAGCAAGAGTTAACTCATCAAGTTTAGCATCAATTGAATATGTTGTTGTCATTGCATCAATGACAGGAATACCAGTCTGGAATAGCTCTCCAGAGTATTCAAATTTCTCTAATGATACATCAAACGTTTGTAGGTTGCCTAATTGATAGAATACAGAGTCAGTTTGAACATACTTAACTTCAAATACAGCTCCTATCTCAGTCTCAATAGAACCTCTTACCCATGGTAAGAATATAAGATCGCCTTCTCTCGGTCTTGTTATAGACGGATCAAACTCTTCTACTTCTTCATGGAATCTTCTACGTGCATATGTTATGTTAATTTGATCTCTTATCTCTAGACCAAACTTACTCATAAAGGTACCTTCACCTTCATATCCTTCTACGGATTTAACATATAACTCTAATGGGTAACTTGTATCGAATGATGATAACGGAGCCTCTCCATAAAGGAGATCTGTCTCTACTCTATTTCTTGGCAGGTAAAAACTATCCTGTCCATATATCTGTATAGACTCAATGACAAGATTATCGATAAGCCTCTGTTCACCAGATGCTTCGTAATTTTGAAAATAGTTAGATCGTCCGTTATTTGTTGGCATTGTTCATTAACCGACCATATCTGAAACAGGTAAGCTGTATGATGAAATCATCTCTTGTTCGAGTTTTGCGATTTCAGCTCCTGCGTCATCCATAATCTTGCCCCCATTAAATTGTACACCGCCTGGTAGTTGCATTCCATCGAACTTAGTTAAATTAGCTCCCCACTGATATTTAATCTTTTCAGCGGCATAAGCCAATAACCATCTGTCTTTGTAGACGTCAGGAAAAGTTTCAGGATCAACAATCTGGTAACACTCGGCGATTATATGATCACCTACTTGTAATTTAGTCCAGTCCATGTCGATATATAATCTATTTATGTTCCTATTAAATCTAATAGGCTGCCTACCCACTAATAACTCTTCAATGAATTGAATGTGTTGCATATTAGTATAGTAAGTCACGAGAGATTGATTGAAGGATGTCAGATCATATAGATCGTTCAATGCAATTTGATATCTTATATTAAATAAGTTATTGGTTGATAAAGCATCACCAATATCAAAGACGCGGACAGCACCGATTATATTATCCGGTACTTCCACGTATTTGTTTGTTATATTATCAGCTGTAACTACCCACTTATAGTATTCTTTCGATACACCATCAAAGTGATAATCCCAATAGTAAGATAATGCTTCGTCAATTCTATCTTCGACTTGCATATCCTCTACATTGATCTCAATTACTGGATAACCCAGCTTTCTTAGACAATGTTCTTTAAATCCCGTTCTGGTCGTTGGCAATGCCATTAGGTGTTACCCCCAAATAAGCGATCCGGAACTGTTATAAACTTTCAATACTCTATTAGAACTATCTTGTAGTGAAGATATAATCGCATTAGCTGATATTGTTACATCGTTAAATGTTACGTTATCTGTTGTGCCAACGCTCTGTCCTATATGAACACCTGTTGAATTAGATGTTACACCTGTTCCACCTGTTACGGCTATGTTTCTAGTTGCAGTAATATTACCACCACCAGTTAAACCATTTCCAGCTGTTATCGAAACGCTTGAGTGATCTATATGCTCGTTTGCAACGAACCCACTTAAGCTGTCATGAACAATTTGCGAATCATTAGTAAAGACTCCAGTGCTGTTAGCTGTGATACCTGTTCCAGGTACTACTGCTAGTGATGGCTCCCATCCAGCTCCAGGCGTACCTGATACTGAAAGACCACTTCCAACTGTTACGTTGTCTACAAAGTTACCAGATGTATCTGTATCAAGTGCAATCGCTACACCTTTATGACGTAAGTCATAATAAGCCGATCCATCTTCAGTAACTTGCCACTTGTCTGTGCCTTCGTCCCACTGTAATTTTACGTTTGTTGATGTACCACGTTCTACTTCGATTCCAGCATCCTCTGAAGGAGTACCAGATTCGTTATTATTAAGAACGATAATGTTATCATCAACTGTTAAAGTTTCTGTACTTATAGTAGTTTGAGTACCTTGTACAGTTAAGTTGCCAGAGATAACCATATCTCTGAATGTTACGTCGTTTGTTGTACCTACGGACTGTCCAATATGTACACCAGATGTATTTGATACTACACCTGTTCCAGCTAATACTTTTACTGTTGTTGAGTTAGCTCCAAGACCAAGTCCTGCTAGGAAATGAACACCAGTTGAATTAGATGCTATACCAGTACCTGGTTTAACTGCAACGTCATCTGCGTTAACAGTCATACCATCACCAGCACCTACTGCAAATGTTCTAGTAGAAGCGATTGTACCACCACCTGATAGACCGCCACCGGCTGTCATTGTGACGCCTGTATGATCTATATTTTCATTTACATCATATCCACTTAATGTTGTATGATCAATAACCTGAGCATTAACGGATATTCCGTCTGCTGTAACTACTATTGAAGTATCATCTGCTACAACATCAAATGTTCTAGTAGTATTAATAGCTCCACCACCAGTCATACCAGCACCAGCTGTCATTGTGACAGTTGTATGATCTATGTACTTATTAGCTACAAAGTTATTTAAACTTGTAATATCAATAGCGCCTGTATTAACATGTAATCCAGTTGAGTTAGCTATTGTTATTGAGTCACCTGAGTTAATAGCTAATGTTCTATTAGCTTCTAAGGTTCCACCACCTGTTAGTCCGTTACCAGCGATCGTGCTTACTGAGCTATGATCGATATGTTCATTAGCCACATACCCATTTAATAGGTCATGGTTAAGAGCAGCTGCATTAACAGAGAGCCCTGAAGAACCGTTTAGAAGCGTTCCACCGTCCAACTCTAAGTGAATACCACTTGAGTTAGAAACGAACCCGTCTCCATCGAATACGATTGTCTGAGCATATGTTGTACCGTCACCAGTGCCTAATACGAATGTTGTATTAGCTGCTGTATATACAAAACTTGATACACCACTTACTGCTGCTGATTGTACGTTTGTTACTATGCCTTTTGCTGTTACGGTAACGACAGGTATGGAAGTAGAGTTACCATAAGTCCCGGCCGATGCGCCTGACGCAGGCAATGCTGTAGAGTTAACTACACCTGTTCCATTAACAACTTCAACGCCGCCAACTTCAAGGCCGTTTTTTACTCTAAAATTTTGATTTGCCATTTATTCCCCTATACCCTTATTTATCCGTTTACGAATTCTACTGAGAACTTAACGCTCGTAGAACTGTTTACTGGTGTTACTTGTGTTACTACGTTTGCTCCTGAGATGGTTGCATCTAGAGTATAAAGTGACGCATCACTTTCTAATACACCATACTCAGTTACGTATACTGTTGTGTCATCATGTCCTATTAAGAATAATGATGAATGAAATTCTCCGCCCTGCTCTGCTGCGATATGATATAGTGCTGATTGGTAATCTGCTTTCGCAAACTGATGTAGAGTTACTTGAGTAGCTCCTAATCCAGTTAACGATTTTCTTGTTTTACCTTCTGAGTTAATTGACTTAGTTGTTGAAAGTAAATCATTTGAACTGTCGTAGTTAATATGTCTAATCAGCTCTGCGAGGCTCATTGCTTTTGTCTTTGGCATTTTAGATTATCTCCTATGACCTAATTAATATTTTCTTGAAAGTAAACGTTGTGCCTGCTCCAGAAGGAGTGGCCCTCAATCTAACACTTCCACCATTTGTATCTGCACTTAAAGTGTATATCGTATTATTGGAATATACTGAACCGTATTCAGTTATAAATCCATCAGTTCCATCATGAAGCACGATTGCTTCACTAGATTGCCATGAATCTGAAGTGTTAGCAGTCACTAAGTATTTAGCAGATCTGTACGTCCCGACAGTGAATGTATCCAATGTAATTACTGAAGTATCACCTGAAGATATATCTGCTGGTGCAGCTAAGTCTACTGGATCATTAACTCCAATTACACCAACTTTTCTTACTTCAAGAACATCACCGTTTACTGTTGGACTGGTTAATGTAATTGCTGTTGAATTAGTTTGTGCATAGTCATCCGATCTTACAAGCTTAACACCATTTAGGAATACGTCTTCTGTTCCTGCTGTATATGATAGTGTTTGTGAATTATCATCTGATCCTTCGATTAGAGTTTTTGTGCTCGTAATTGAGAATGTAAAATTTGTAACCTGTACTGCAGCTGATTCTTGATCCGCAAACGATATATCGCCTGTTGAGTTAGCTATTAATACTTGGTTTGTTGTTCCAACTTGAGCTGGAAATGAGTATCCATTAACATGTAGTCCTTCAATGACTGCATGACCTGAACCATTAATTGTTGCATTGCCACTACCAACTGTCAGTGTTGTTACATTAGCTCCGACTTCGAATATAACTGAACCATTAGAGCCATATAGGACTCCGTCTGGTAAGTTAAGTGCTAATTCACCTGTTGATATGTGGGATGTGTTCGGCGCCTGACCTGATACGGCAGAACGCTTCAATAGAATTTTTGATGCCATCTTCGTGTCCCTTATTTAAGGTGGGTAAGGGAAGGTTAAATCTTAATCTTCTTCTTACCTGAAGTCTTTTTCGGTTCTTGAATTGCTTCAGTTCCGTAAGTATCTTCAGTAGTATTTACTACCTGTGTTAATTGTTGCAATTCTGCTCTTTGAGCAATGATTGCTTCTTCTTGTTGCCTATTAACGTCTTTTAACATTTGGTGCTGTGCCTTCAGGCTAATAATCTCTAAGACTTTAGCCTGAAGTTCAGCGTTAATCGCAGCTATATAAGCTTTCACATATTCTTCGTTCATAATATATCCTTATTATATAAATTTATTTATACTAATTGCTTAGTATGTACCACCATCAATAATAGCTTCTAAATAAGCTAAATCAGTAGCAGCATATGTTACAGTTGTTCCAGGCTCAGCTGTGATTCCATCAACAAGAACGAACTTCTTATTAGAATCTGACTGATCTCTGAATAGACCTGTATACTTGTCTGTTCCACCTTCGTCATATACACCATAGAAACCGATGTCAACTGCGTCAGTGTCAGTACCAGTTTGGTCCTGAGCAAGTTTTAGCATTGAGTCAGTTAAAGCAACTGTAGATGAGCTAACAATAGTTTGTGTTCCAGATACTGTGAAGTTTCCAGATACTGTTAAGTCTCCACCAACACTAGCATCATCACTCATTGTGACATTACCAGTTAATGTTGATAAACCAGCTACGTCTAAAGCGCCGTTTAAGTCAGAACCACCAGTTACTGTTAAAGAACCGTCAGTGCTGATATCTCCAGCTTGAGTAATTACAGCGTTAACTGTAGAGTTACCAATTACTATCGTACCACCTGTTAACAACATGCCATCGGCTACTGTTAAGGTATCACTTACTGTTGTATTACCAGTTAATGTTGATAGTCCAGCGACTTCTAAATTACCATTAAGATCAGCCAATCCTGACATAGTCAGAGTTGAACCTGTTAATGCTCCAGTTATGCCTAATCCACCACCAACGTTTAAGTTAGCAGAAGCAGTTGCATTGCCTGTTAATGTTGATAGACCAGCTACTTCTAAATCACCGTTTAGATCTGAAAGACCTGAAGCAGTAAAAGTAGTAAATGTAACAGCTTGTCCATTAGCAACTTTACCAGATGTTAATGTGTCTAACTGTCCTTGAATACCTGATGTTACACCAGTTACGTAGTTAAGTTCAGCAGTAGAAGATGTAGCACCGTCTAGCTTGTTTAACTCAGTAGCGTCTGCAGATACTGCTGTACCATTTAATGATAGAGCATCTGTTTCTAAAGTACCATCTATATCTACATCACCTGAAATATCAAGAGTAGCAAATACTGATGTACCTGGTACTGATATAGGTTGTGTTGCTACTACGTGAGTTGCATTACTGTATAAGTTATCTGGTTGTACAAAAGCACTAGCTCCCATTCCACTATGAGCAGAACAGAAATAGTATACGCTGTTAGGCGCATCTTGTTGTAGTTTGATTCTTGTATATGAACCTGCACTACCTGGTGTACCTACTTTTTCATAGATCTCAAAACCACTTGCTGAACCTTCAGATACTTCAGAACCATTTGCTGCTGTACCAAATACTAATGGATGCGTTGCGTTGGTATTGTCTGATTGATCGAACCAGTAAATCATTCCTGGTACTAATCTTAGGTTTTGTTGTGTTGTTCCGTCGATTTGGTATTTGTTTCCACCATCATTTACAACAGTAACAACATGTTGAGAACCTTTGTTCTCTACTAGCATTGCTGAAGTAGATGTGTTTGAAACTACTAATCCATTATTACCTGTGATAGTAACTGTATCAGCGTCAGAGTCGCCACCAAGTATAATTGTACCTGTTGCTGCTGTTCCGCCTGCAGTTAAATCATAGTCTACGCCAGTTGCGGCGTCTACTGTTACCTGTGTTGAGTTTCCACTAACTGTGATTCCACCGGTACCAACAAAGGTTACATTATCATTAGATAATGCGTCATTATCAACCGTTAAGGTTAATGATGCTTGTGTTGAGTTTCCTGATGGTACAAAGTTATACTGGTCACCCGATAGCGTAAAAGCGCTACCTGAAGAGTTAGCAGAATACAGCTTCTTTGCAGCGATATCAATCGCTAATTCGCCTTCTGCTAGTACATTAGTGCCAGGAGCACCTGTACCTCTTCTTAATTTAATTAATGCCTGTCTAGCCATTTTTGTTCCCCTTAAGTATTATCGTGATTATTCTATTATCTTTCGAGCGATATATTTAAATCACGATTAACTAATATACGTTTATTTATTAATCTTTGTGAATCAAGCTCTCCTAAGAGAACTTTATTTTCCGCGCTCAATTTTTGATTCGTTTCAGTTAAAGCGTTTATGATAGTCTGTTGATCTAACATAAATTGACTTATAATCTTACGATCAAAATCATCAAAATCATTAATATTAATATGTGCCTCCATCCAAGTCAGGAAGTGTTATTTCTCCTGTGCTCGAATTATAAGTTATTCCACTTGTATCTGAACCTGGTACTGATATAGCAGCTCTTGCTACTGTATTAGAAAAGTATTTGTTTGTGGAACCTTCACCGAGTGAGTCCGTCGTTAGAGTAGAGATAGCAGCTGCTTCAATTTTACCTGCGCTAGTAATTACAGAATTGCTTCCGACTATTACTCCGCCAGTGACTTTAAATTGTCTTAATGTTGCCATTGTTTGATTTCCTCTGTCTATACATCATGTAAGGAAGTACTAGTAAGTACCACCGTCAATATCACTAAATGTTACATCATTATCCGAGATGGTTAGAAACTGGTTATTACTACCAGTCTGAAAACCTAGAGTAGTTGAATTGGCCGAAACGAGTACTGAGTTAGAGGTGAAGGATGATACGTTAGTACCACCGTCTGAGACATTGAGCGGAGCCGTTAAACTAGTTATGGTTCCGTTAATAATGTTTGCAGATGTTACATCTCCAGCATTACTCGGATCGAAGCTTCCACTTCCACTCAACCCCGTATTACCGTTATATTTAGCTCCCGAGAGGTACGCGGACGTACCAGAAACTAAAGAACTCGGCAAATTAATTCCAATAAAATGTAGTACACCTGACTGATAGTCAAAGTACCATTCATCATTATTACCTGATCCTGTTTCGAACACTTGCGTACCGTTAGATACTGGATTGCCTGAACCGTCAGAATCGATATGAACCTTTAATTGATATGTAGCACCAAAAGTAGGTGGTATCCAATTAATGATATTAGACTTCCATGTCCTTAATGCTTCCGATGTACCGTCGCCTGTTGCTGCTTGGCCATCATATACTACTACTGCTGTGACATTAGATGCCGGTTTAGTTGCTGGTATTAAAGCTGCATCTGCCCAGATGTAGTCTGGTGCAATAATAAACTTAGATACTATTGATTCATTAGGTGCTTTCTTAGCACTAGCTGAATCTGTCTTAGCTTTACCAAAGCCTACCTTTTTCCATAGTAGGTCAATTTTTTGATTATCTGAAATAGCCATTATTCAATACCAATTGATGAGATGTAGTCACCTGACTCTAATCCAATACTAATAAGTATTTGGTTATTAAAGGCATTGGTGGCGTTCTGATCACCTAGAGTTAAAGTAAATGTATTATTGTTGTATGTACTACCATCAATAATTCTATCACCAGAAGTAAATGCACAACCGTCTGATCCATTACCACCTGCAGCTGTATTAGCTCCTGGTGTACCAGAACCAGCATATGTATCACTAGCGTTTAGCCATCCATTTGAATCGGATGTACTATCTATATTTGTCTTTGGTGCGGCTATATGGAATGAAGATACCTTACCAGTTAATCTTACAGTCATATTAGCCATCGTTGTTCTTTTAAAAGCAAATCTAAAGTACTGAGTACCCGATCTACTTGTTGCTAGATCTGGACCAACTGGTAAGAAACCAGAAGAAAGATCTGTTGTATAATGAGTTAAGTTACCATAACGTACTACTGACTCATCTGTACCTGCAATAGTAACTGCTCCTGTCCAAGCATTAGATGCAAAGTAATCAGTACTATCATTAAACGTTGGTGTAGCATTTGTAGATGAGAAGTTACTTAATCTAACTCCATCTGTATCAAAACCAGCTCCTAATGAATCAGCAACACTAATTGCATTTTCATTAACACCTGATGATGTACCATTATATGTTTGAATAGATACATTTGAGAATGATACGTTTGATCCAGTACCATTAACATTACTCATTCTCATCTTAAAGTTACCGACTCTTCTACCACCACCATTAATATTAATTTGGAATGTTTCCATATTAACGTTAGCACTCATACCTGTATTAGCAATAGGGAAGCCTGAGTTTAATGTAGCAGAAGGCAATATAACATAACCTTTTGTTTGTGAGTTTAATACTGAACCGCTATCACCTTCTGATGTTGAATCAGAGTATATATTAAATGGTGAAGACATATTTCTATAAAACTGTCCAGCAACGTTCGTTACTCTTGAGCTTACTACATTAAGTACTGCGTCATTTGTATAGTAAGGTATACCAGATACATATGCTAATGTACCAGCTGCATTCTGTGTTACAGAAGCAGCATTAAATTTAATTGTTGGTTTGCTTGATAAATTATCTTTAACAAATCCAATTGCATTAGTATTACCAGTTGCACTATGACTTAGTTTATAACTATGTGTTCCTGTACTGTGACCTGATTTAGATATTCTAGATCTAAAGCCACTATATAATCCAGGTGCATGTATTCTATTAGATGCTGATACTGAACTACCTGAGTTATTAAAGTTATAAAAGTCAAGTTGATCAACTATTACTAAGCTGCCATTTGATCCTGTATCATCACCAGCTGAGAAAGCTAATGTATTTCCTGCTACGTTATCTATAACTGCAGTTAATGTTCCAGCTGAGGCATTATATGTTACTTGGCTATTAGCTTCGCCGTTAGTAGCCACAATACCAGCTGTTGTAAATCTTGTATAATCAGAACCAACTGAGAATGTTCCTTCAGCTGAGTTATCAATATGACCAAAAGCTAGTCTAGGAGATGATCCAGTTGATGAGGATGTAAATGATAAAGTCTTACTTGATAGCCCTTCTGGAGCAGCTATTGCTGTATCAAATATTTTTATTGTTTTTGTATTAGAAGATGGTATAGAAGCAGGGTTGGCAGTTGAGTGAGAATTAATAGATAATGTCACAGTATGCGTGCCTGTTCCAGTTCCTGAACTGTATGTATGACCTAGTCTATCCCCTTGTGTCCCCCCGGCTACGCTTGTATTAGCGATACTATCAGTAGTACTATCGCCCCAGTTCACAAAGAACGTTCCTACTATGTTATTAGCATTAGTTGTATCGTTATCTAAGAATATTTCCTGACCAGTATTAGCTTCAGATATTGTACTGCCACCTGATACTGCACTCTTAAGAAGAAGTCTCGCATCTGGATCTCCTGTATAAAGAGTAACTAAATCAACGCTTGTAAATGTAGCAGTATTACCTTCGCCTAATGCTCCGGTATTTCTAGCTGTAACAACAACATCAAAAGGTGAGTTAGAATTATCTGTATATGAATGTGATGGAGTAGAGTCAGTAGTATTATTACTATAATTACCATCACCCCAATTAACATCATATCTATCAGCGTTACCTACTGGTGTTATATTCAATGTAGTATTTAAAGGCGCTCCACCGAGTGCACCAGATGATACAGTAAACGTAACATCTCTTACAAATGTATTATTATATACATTAAGAACTGCTTCATTTAATTTATCGAAAGCATCTGCTACTGATGTAGTATTTGATATAGATGTTACTGCACCTTCTAAGTTACCAACACCTGAGCCATTTGCATAAGCTCCATCTGTAGGGTATCCTATATTAGTTGTATTACCAGTTGTACTGACAGCAGCTATTTGTGTATCTACATACCCTTTGTTAGCTACTTCAAAGTCTGTAGTTGGGTTAGTTGCAACTGTTATCTGATTAGCGTATACTTGTCTATATAGTTTAGTAGATGATCCAAGATCATACGATACGTTATCAGTTGGTATAATACTTGTATTAACTGATGCACCAAGAGATATAACATCTCCGCCATCACCAAGATTAATACTGCTACCTCTTAATACTAAATCACCATTAACCGTTAAGGTATTAGATACTTCAATATTGTTAGCATATATTGTTGGTACATTAGCACTTGTACCTATTGTTAATACATCAATAGATGCATTAGCAGAGACAGTTAAGTTATCTAAACTATCTGTTGCTATAGTAGCTGTATAAGTTGAACCATCAGCTCTTGTAAATAAAAGAGTATTGTTTGATGATGTAAATACAGAAGTTGTGGTAGACGTATTTGTTATCGATGCTGCTACTTGGACATCGTAGGTGGTGCTGTCATCTCTGGTAAACGTAATAGTTTGGTTAGCAAACGCAAACGTAGCATTTGAGGTAGAGGTATTTGAAGAGCCGCCAGCATCAACATAAGCTTTGATAGCTTCAGCTGAAACCAAGGTAGTTGAGTTAGCACCAGTTAACGTATTAGTTGATACAACACCGACATAAGCAACATTAACAACGCCTGAATCGGCTAATGTCATACTGCTAGTCTTTATTGCATCAATATGCGTATTGGTATCAACAACAATTGCTTGGTTAGCTGTTAATGTTCCTGGAAAACGAGCTCCGGCAACAGCTACGGATGTGCCATTTGTAAACCCACCAATGTATAAAATTCCACCATTGGCTGTAAATGCAGGTTCACCATATACTATGTTCGCGAACGAAGCAGTATTCGTGGACCTTTTTATTCTTATTACAGTATTAGCCATTATGCTACATCACCACCATCGATTATTAGTATAGTATCTAAAACACTTTTAGCAGAGAATACATTAGAGCCACTATCATAAGTAAGTACTTCACCATCCTTCACAGAGTTAAAGTCAATAGTTAGACCTGTAACATCATTTACTGCTTGGGGTGAGGACTTTAAGACTTTTGTGACAATAGGTGTCGCAGAAGTTATGATTGTCGCTTTAAGATTACCTGACGAGACCATTAATAACTGATCTCCGGTGTTACGGTTAAAGTACCTTGCAGTACTCTAGTAACCTCATTAGAGGCATTAGATACTTCGACATCATAGTTCCATCTTCCTGGTGCTATGTTGCCTGTGATTGTATTATTTGCGGATAGAGTTAGAACTCCTCCTGTTGGATCTGATGTGGTATCACACGACATAGTATGATAAACATTAGATGACCAATGTTTTCTTATCTTACTATTACCTGAATAACCAGTCAGATTAAAAGCTGTTCCATCGGAACCTGTAACAATTAGTGAAACACTAAAGTCAGAGCCTTTATCCATTACTAGATTTGCTTTAGTTGCCATTCTCTACCTCTTTATAATATAGAGATATTTAGGCTTTCTCGAAATTAGTTGTCTTCTAATTCATCGATTAAGTCTTCCCATATGTCCTGATGGTTAACTATTGTTGATAATGTAAACCTATTTGTACGAGCATGCGCAGCATGCCAGGAAGAATCTTCTGGATTATCCGACCATTTTACTATCGGATTATCCATACCTATTTTCTCTCTATGTATTTTTTCTGGTGCTGTTGATATAAATTGTCCTGCTCTACAGCTCCAACCCTTTGCGTCAGGGTATTCTAAAATCTCACCATTATCATAAGTAAAGAAGTCCCCTTCACCTATTTTGTTATAATGTAATAATATGTTATAACCTGGTGCATTTCCGTTATGATGCCAAGGTATAAATGTGCCAGGTGTATAAAAAGCACAAAGCGCCATTGCTCCACCACCTAGAAAGTCAGCTGATATATCATATACAGCTTGTTTAAGTTTTGTACCTAAGAAGAACTTAGGATTGTTATAGAATGTTTGTCCAGCTAAGAATGTTTCCGCATTAGGAAATCCGCTAGTAACATGTGAGCCATTTTCTTTGCGCATTAAATTCATCTGATACTGAAGGTATTCCATACCACATGGATCCATCTGTCCATCTTTAATATCATCTCTTGTATGACTTGGTAGTATATCAAAGTGAGGAGATACTTTATACGCTTCTTTACCTTCTTTCCTTCTCTGCTCAGGGTTACGATGATCAAAAGACAACTTATGTTCTCTATCTAAAAACTCTTTATCATCGAATACTTGATCAACAAGTCCAGATATATTATCTAATAGTTTAAGAAATTCTGGATTCTTAATCTTTACGTCACGCATTTTCATTATAAATTATCCTTGCTCATGAGGAGCTCGTGCTTGTTCCTTTTCTTCTTGGGTTAACGTCTCCCATTCATCTTCAGCATCCTTATAATCTTCTGGTAAAGCTTTATGCATTAATTGACGATCTAATGGATGATGTTTTATTACTGGTGTACAGCCTGCCTCTTCTTCAGCATTTAGGTACATATTCCAATTCCATTTAGCCTGACCGAACTCAACAGCTGATACTTTTATACCTGGTGCGTCGAATTTCATTATATACCATAATGTAAATTGGTCCCAGCTTTTATTACCTATCCAATATTCAGGATGCTCGTCCCACCATTTTACTGAACAGTTTATTTCTTTATATCGAGGCCACCAATTGTTAATAACATTATTAGCTGCTTCAGTATCATTCCATAAAAAGAATCCACCATGCCATATAAAGTTTCTTTCAGGGTCATCATCTCGTATACCAGCATTACCGTCTTCGGCATATATGGCTGTTGATGCTCCAACTCTTGTTGTTATCTTACAGAAAGCCATATCATGCTCATCATCAAGTAGCTTCCATACATCCTGTATTTCAGGATCAACAATTTCCATATCAGCATCAAGATAGCATGTCTTTTTAAATGGTGAGAATGGTAGACCCCATAGCTTTGTTCTTGTACTATGTGGCATACCTTGATCTTCAGTAATAATATCTACTACTTGATCGTACTCTCTAAACTCATCTGCCCATGTATTATGTGTTACAATTAATACTTTACAGTCAGGATAGTACTCATCTAATGAGTCTAATAGAATAAGTGCGTTATTTTTATACCAGGGATGTAGCGTCGCTACTATAACAAAACCTTTATCGTATGTCTTATTGACTGACATCGTAATCACTCACAACTGCTGATGCATATACGTTTAATGCTTCAAACGTTTCTGCTTTACGAAGTCTTCGTTTTAGTTTTTTATTAGTAGAGGCTTTTATTTCTGGAAGTTCGTAAAGAGTTAATTTTGCTTGGAACAGTTGTTCTGCAAAAGCTCTCTTTTCGTTTTCCTGTTGTTCTTGCTCTTGAGTGTCGCGTTGGGTTCTGTACTCATCTATATCAGCTTGAGTTCTTGCATCGATCTCATCTAGAGTAGTTTCGCGTAAAGCAGCATCCCAATTTTCGGTATCTGCTCTGTCGATTATCATCTCACGACTTCCGGTGTCAGTTATTTCCCGACACCTTAGTCTTGTCTTTGTTTCTGGATCTTCCCACAAGATTTTTTTAAATCTTTTATCTGCCATAATAATTGTTCCTTCAAAGTCACTTGTATATCAAGTATTATATATTACATTGTATATTTATGCAACTCTCAGCCATAGTTTAACTGTGCTTTCTACACTAGTACTAGCCATAATAGTATCACCTGAGAACTGTCCTGTAAACTGATTACTAAATGTACTTGTATACTGAGGACCTGGAGTCGATCTAGAATAGGTTCCATCTGAATAACTTGGTCCACCAGTAGCTCTAGCATAGCCTATTGCAAAGTTTGGTCCAACTACTAGTCTAGCATACTGACCATCTGTGTAACCTGGTCCAGGAGTAGTTCTAGCGTAGCCTACTGCATAGTTAGGTCCTGGTCTACTTCTAGTATATTGACCGTCTGAGTAGCTAGGTCCTGGTGTAGTTCTAGCATAGTTAGTTGTATACTGTGGTCCTGGTGTTACTCTAGTATAGTTACCATCTGAGTAGCTAGGTCCAGGAGTAGTTCTAGCAAAGTTAACTACGTAGTTAGGTCCTACAATTAATCTTGTATATTGACCATCTGAGTAGTTAGGTCCAGGTGTTGATCTAGCATAACCTACTGCATAGTTAGGACCTGGTCTGCTTCTTGTATACTGACCATCAGAGAATGTTACACCTGGTGTTGATCTTGTGTACTGTGCAGTAAATTGTCTTAAGAACGATCTACCATAACCAGCAGAGTAAACTCTTACGAAGCCTCTAGCATATGCTCCTGTAAATTGTCTGTTGAATGCTCTTGAATAACCAGCTGAGAATTGTCTAGCAAATGCTCTTGAATACTGACCATAATAGGCTCTAGCAAACGCTCTACCATATCCTGCTGAATATACTCTAGTAAACTGTCTAGCATATTGACCAGCGTATTGCCTAGCAAATGCTCTTCCATATCCTGCTGAGTAGACTCTAGTAAATTGTCTAGCATATGCACCGTTATAAACTCTTCCGAATGATCTTCCATATCCTGCTGAGTAGACTCTAGTAAATTGTCTAGCATATGCTGCTGAATATACTCTTCCGAACGATCTAGTATAACTAGCTGAATAAACTCTAGTAAATTGTCTAGCATATGCACCGTTATAAACTCTTCCGAATGATCTATTATAATTAGCTGAGTAAACTCTACCAAACGATCTTCCATAAGCGCCAGCATATACTCTGCCATAGTTAACAGCATAAGCTGGCCCAGGCCTGCTTCTACCATAGTTTACAGCATAAGCTGGTCCAGGTCTTGATCTAGCATAGTTAACAGTATAGTTAGGTCCTGGTCTACTTCTTGCGTAGTTGCCGGTATATACTCTACCATAGTTAACTGTATACTGTGCTGAATAAACTCTACCATAGTTTACTGTATAAGATCCGTAATAGATTCTTCCAAAGGATCTTCCATAAGATACACCATAATTTGGTCCAGGTCTTGATCTACCGTAGTTACCAGCATATAGTCTACCGTAGTTAACTGCATATGAACCTGAATAAGTTCTACCATAGTTACCGTAATAAACTCTACCATAGTTAACAGCATAGTTTGGTCCATTATATTGAATGCCAGGTAAAGGTCCCCTAGCATATTGAGGTCCAAAGAAGTTAGAGCCATCACCACCATTAATAGGTGAAGGTGATTGCCATGGATAGTTTCTTGAGAAAACTCCACCATAGTTAGTACTTGGAAAAGAGTTATTAAACTGTCTTGTATAACTTACACCATAAGCTGGTCCAGGTCTTGCTCTGTTATAAGCCGGCCCGCCTCTTGATCTACCATATGATACGCCGTAGTTTGGTCCGCCTCTTGATCTAGCATAGCTACCGTAATAAACTCTACCGTAGTTAACAACATAGTTTGAAGTATAATTTGGTCCAGGTCTTGATCTACCGTATGCTACACCATAAGCTGGTCCAGGTCTTGACCTACCATAACTTACACCATAAGCTGGTCCTGGTCTACTTCTTCCGTAGTTACCTGCATATACTCTTCCGAAAGCTCTTCCGTATGCTGCTGAATATACTCTACCGTAGTTAGTTGCATATGCACCATAGTATACTCTACCATAGTTAACAGCATAAGCTGGCCCAGGTCTGCTTCTTGCGTAGTTACCGTCTGAATAACCTGGTCCTGGTCTTGATCTAGCATAAGCTACATCATAGTTAGGACCTGGTCTACTTCTAGTATAGTTACCATCTGAGTAGTTAGGTCCAGGTGTTGATCTAGAATAGCCTACTGCATAGTTAGGTCCTGGTCTTGATCTGGCATAGTTACCATCACTATAGTTAGGTCCTGGTCTGCTTCTTGCGTAGTTAACAGTATAGCTTGGTCCTGGTCTACTTCTAGTATAGTTACCATCTGAGTAGTTAGGTCCAGGTGTTGATCTAGCATAGTTAACAGTATAGTTAGGTCCCGGTCTGCTTCTTGTATATTGGCCATCTGAGTAGTTAGGTCCAGGTGTTGATCTAGCATAGTTAACAGTATAACTTGGACCTGGTCTAGTTCTTGAATACTGACCGTCTGAATAATTTGGTCCTGGTGTCGCTCTTGCATAACCTACTGTATAGTTAGGTCCTACAATTAGTCTAGAATAGTTACCATCTGAGTAATTAGGTCCAGGTGTTGATCTAGCGTAGTTAACAGTATAGTTAGGACCAGTAGTAGTTCTTGCATATTGACCATTAAATACTCTCTGGAATTGTCTTGCATATTGACCAGCATATTGTCTAGCAAACGCTCTAGTATATTGCGCTGAGAATACTCTAGTAAACTGTCTAGCATATTGACCGTTAAATTGTCTCTGGAATGATCTTCCGTATCCTGCTGAGAATGATCTAGCGAACTGTCTAGCATATTCACCAGAAAATGATCTAGCAAATGATCTTCCATACCCTGCTGTAAATGATCTAGCAAACTGCCTAGCATATTGACCAGCAAATTGTCTAGCAAATGCTCTTGAATAGTCTGCTGTAAATGATCTATTAAATGCTCTGGCGTATTGACCAGTAAACTGTCTAGTAAATGATCTTGTATAGTCAGCTGTAAATGCTCTAGCAAATTGTCTAGAATACTGTGCTGAATATACTCTGGTAAACTGTCTTGAGAAGTTACCAGTAAATTGTTGTGAGTACTGCTGAGATTGAACATCAGATAAACTATTTTCTATAGCATTTGATACCTGTAACCATGTTCCTGTTCCTGGGGCAGCAGTTTGTAGCTTATAAGTACCTACTCCAGTAGCTACTATTCTATTTCTTAATCTTTGTGTGAGAGTTTTAATCTCAGTATTATTCATCTCATTAACTGATGGTGTTGATGCATGTGCAGTTGCTTTCAAAGGTCTATATTCAGTTGGTGAAGTACCTGATGCAATCTTTCTCCATAGTTTATATGTAGTTGCTGCTGATTCACCAGTAGCTACTGTATCAGTAAAGGTGCCTTTATCCTGCCATGTACCACCAGATGGAGGAGATACTCCTAAAAAGTATTGCCCTGTTGCGTAACTAGATGTATTTGCTATCTTTGCAATTAGGTGAGACATTACTGATGCATTTAAATCAGTGTCGTCTTGCTCTTCTATACCTTTGGATGCATCCCACTGAAGAGGTCTTACAAGACCGCTCTCTGAATGTGAAGCAATATTTTGATAAAGTGTAGTAGTAACAGAGTTAGTAGCTCCAGTAGCTGGATGTGTTCCTACTGTTTCTGTTCTTCTCGTATCAACAAAAGTACCCACTGATGTACCTGTTGAAAAGCTTATATCACCTGTGCCTGTGCCTGTAGCGAAATCAGCCAGTATGATATCTGCCATGTAATCCATTTCGGCACTAGACATGCTCTGTAAGCCAGAGAAATTGGTTGTATTCGGTGTACCCGAACTAGTTTTAATTCTTAAAGGATTTGCCAAGGATCAATTCTCCCGAATGGACAGTATAACTGCAGTGTTATTGAAATTCTATGTGTTTATTTATGCAATTCTTAACCACAAGGTCTTAGTATTTTCAGTATAATTTGAAGAAACTGTGAGGCCTGAATACTGTTTATTACGAGAACCAGCAAATTGATTGCTATAAGATGAAGCAAACTGTGAGCCAGGTGTTGATCTTGTATATTGTCCAGTAAATTGTCCACGAATAAAGTTACCTGTATACTGAGGACCAGGTCTTGATCTAGCAAAGTTTACAGTATACTGTACTGACCTTGCATACGTAACACTATAAGCACCAACAAATTGTCTAGCAAATTGACGCTGATAATCCCCTGAGAAAGATCTAGCATAATCAGCTGTATATACTCTTGTGTATTGAGTGAGGTATGTTGGTCCATTATAGTTAGGACCTACTGTGCTTCTAGTATATTGAGCTCTTGCATATAGACCAGCATACTGAGGTCCAGCAAATTGTCTACCATAAGCACCATAACTTCTAGAGCCTGCGAATGTTCTAGTATAAAATATTCGCGAATATGCCGGAGCATTTCTTGTTCTTGCATACTGTGCTGTATAGTTTCTTAAATAACTAACTGAATATGCAGGACCATCATATTGTGGACCAGCTACATCTCGAGTAAAGGTACTTATATACTGAGGTCCTGCTCTTGATCTTGCATATTGAGGACCATCATATTGTGGTCCTGGAGTTGATCTAGCATAAGCAGGACCATTAAAAGATAGAGAAGGCACAGATCTTGTATACTGTGGACCACCTGTAGCTCTAGAAAAGCTTCTAGAGAAGAATCTTGTATATTGTCCTCTTACAAAGTTTACTGGAATAGGCCCACGGTTATATGAGCCTCTAAAATATGCTCTTCCATCACCACCATTTGCTTCGCTTTCTGGAACGTTATAATAGTAAACTGTTCTATAAAAGACTTGAGAAAAATCGAATCCTGGAGCTGTACCTGAATAAAGACCTGTGAACTGATTACCTGTTGAGTAATTTTGATCATATTGCCCTATGTAAGTTCTACCATACTGGCCAGCATAAAATCTTTGATAAGCCGCTCTTGTATAGTTTGCTGAGTATACTCTTGTATATTGTCTTTGATATTGCGCTGAATAATTTCTAGCATATTGAACTGAATAGTTATTAGTATATCGTCTAAGAAATGTCCTAGTATAATTAACAGTATAGTTTGGTCCGTCTGTTGATCTTGCATACTGACCGTAATAAACTAAAAGATATGCGACAGCATATGTAATGCCTCTTGAATATGCGCCTGTGAAAGATACTGCATAGTTATCTCCCCTTGCATACTGTCTTTGAAATTGCGAGGAATATGTACGAGCATATTGACCTGCATATTGTCTAGTAAATGCTCTTTGAAATTGAGCACTAGCATATTGAGGTCCAGGAGTAGATCTTGCGTATGAGAGGCCTGCAACTACTCTTGTATATTGTGGACCATCATAGTTAGTACCAGCTACTCCTCTAGCAAAGTTAGATATATAACCTCTTGCAAAGCTACGTCCATAGCTACCAGCATATACTCTTTGGAATTGATCTGCATATTGTCTAGCAAATTGTCCTCTAGAATATTGATCACTAAATATTCTTTGGAATTGTCTAGCAAAGGTATTAGCATATTGTGCTGTATAGTTACCAGTATATTGAGTATTTTCAATATTAGGATTTCTGTCTGTAGCAGCTCCTCTTGCAACCCATGTACCTACACCAGGAATAGAAGTTTGAAATTTATATGTGCCGACGCCTGTTGCTACTATTCTATTTCTTAATCTAGCTACTAATGTCTGTATTTCTGTATCAGACATTTCTTGTAAGTTGGTAGTAGATTGTTTAAGTAGTTTAACTTGAGTAGGACTACTAGTATGAGATGTTTTTCTCCATAGCTTATAAGTAACTTTTTGATCTTCATCATTTGCGTTGTTAGTAACTTCATCAAAGAATTGATCTTGAGCTACCCAAGTACCACCAATGCTAGGTGCATTAACACTAACGTAATAAGATCCTGCAGCTGCATATGTTGAATTAGCTTTAGCTATATCATCTAAGCAAAGTTGCATTATAGTAGTGTTTAATTGAGTAGATGTTTGTTGTGCAACATGACCAGGATTAGATGTACCACCATGTGTAGCAGGTGTAATCATACTAGCTTCTGATAAAGAAGAAACGTTTTGTTTAAATATATAAGTAGTAGCACCAGCTGATCCTGAATAAGGATGCGATAAGAGTTCACCAGTTGCAAAATTATCTACAAATGTACCAACACTAGTACCTGTTGAATTGATATTTAAATCTCCAACATGATCACCAGAGCCTGACTCTGTAGCGTACTTAGTGTTTATTAATTTAACGGAATAGTCAAGCTCAGCATTTGTTGTGACTTGGACTCCATTATTATAAACCCCATTTGCATGTGTTCGCAACTTAAGGGGATTGCTCATATTTTATCCCCTAGGCCGGCCAGGCCACATCACCATTAGCGTAATATACTCTGAATGCGTTTCCGCCTTCATCTTTAATATCACTATGTATTGATAAGTCTCCTACTACGTTAGCTGCTGCTTGTAAGTTTGTTGCGCTTGTTACTTTTAATGTACCTGTTTCTGTTTCACCAGTAACACTTACGTTAGCACCAGCAGTAATATTATTATCTACTTGTGCTGTAGAAGATACATTTATAAAGCCAGTAATAGTTGTATTACCAGTACCTAAAGTTTTACCTACAGATACGTGCTGTGTAGTAGATATATTACCACTAAAAGTACCTGTGTTAGCAGTTAATTTAAATCTCTTAGTTGTATCACCAAGTACCGCACCTGATGTATTAGATGCAGGTTTAACACCTGAAGACGTTGATATAATGCCAGTAGTATTAATTGTATTAGCATTCAATACCCATCTATTATTTACATCACCTAATGAAACTGTATTGCCATTAGGAATAAATCCTACTGTTGAGTTACCAACAGGTGCAAGTACAAATAAATGCTCTGTACCTGAGTTATCACCAATAGTAGTATTACCATCTAATGTTGTCTCTGCTGATACAGATAGTGTAGTCATTGTGGCTACATTTAATGATAGCGCGTTATCACTTGCAAGTGATGTTGTACCTTGTACTGTGAAATTACCAGCAACAGTAACATTATTACTGAATGCTGTATTTGGTGCAACGTCCATACCAGTATCAGTGATGTATAATTCACCGCTTACTAGATTAGCTGTTGCGCCTGTATGAATTATAGGTGAGGTTAAAGTACCATGCGCTAATGAGCCTGTTATAGACGTATCGCCGCCAACATTTAATTTCTGACCTATTTGTACTGACTTAGCTATACCAACACCACCTGAAGTAGTTATTGATCCAGTTGTAGTACTAGTACTATTAGCAGTGTTATCTACATCTATTTTACCATCAACACCTAAGTGACTTGATACGTTAGCTGTTCCAGTAATCTCTACATCGCCAGTAATTGTAGCACCAGATGCTGAGACTGTTAAACCGTCTGCTACTGTTAATGAATCACCTAATACGACGTTACCTGATACATTAGCAAGACCAGTTATATCTGCTCCACCATTAAGATCAGATAATCCTGAAACCTCTAGTCCGCTTGATAGAGTAGCTTTACCTGTAACACCAAGAGTACTACCAACAGTAGCTGATGTTCCTATACCAGCTCCGCCGACTGTAGTTAAACTAGCGGCTGCGATAGCACCGTCTGCAGCTATAGCCCCTGAATCAGATATTACAGCATTTACTGTACTATTACCAATAGTTATTTTTGAATGTGTTATTGCGACATTACCAGCTGTAATATTATCTTGAGCTGTTATTGCGCCTTGTACGTTTAATGTACTATTTAAATCTGTTGCACCATTAGCCTGTAAAGTACCTGTTACATTTGCACTTGCTGCTTTTACATTACCAGCAAATACTGCAGCATTAGCTGTAGTTGTTCCGTCTATTGAAACTGTATTACTTAATGTAGTTGATCCAAGCACTGATAGAGTACCATCAGTATCAACGGCTGTTTTTGTTATGGCTGTATTAACAGTTGAATTACCAACTGTTATTTTTGAAGTTGAGAGGTTAACATTAGCGCCAACATTCATTTGCGTTGTTGCGTTTGCTATACCTGTTGTTATTAGACCTGATTTAGCTCTTAATAATCCACCAACGTTAGCTGCACCTGATAATAAAGTAGTTGTACCTACTGATAGATTATCAGTTATAGTAACTGTATCACCAGCTGTTACATTACCTGTTAGTGTTGTTAAACCTGATGCATTTATATCAGCTGCTTTTAATCCCCATCTAGCATCATTTAATCCTAATGTCTGTGTATTAGCTTCTGGATTAATATTTGAAGATACTTCAGCTATAAAGTTAACTGAATCTGAGTTAGCATTACCTAAATCAACATCTGCATTAAGAGTTGTTTTGCCTGCAATAGTAAGAGTACTACTACCACCTATTGCTCCTGTCACATCGGCTTTACCGCCTATTGACGTATTCCCTGTAACTGCTAGAGTATTTGATACACTCACAGTATTACTATTAAGGTTCCATCTAGCGTCTGTTAGACCAAGGGACAATGCGTTAGAAACGGGGTTTAAGCTTGAATCAGACTCTGAATTAAACGTTACTGTATCACTATTAGCTGAACCAAGTACTACGTTTGCATTAAACTGTGACTCATCTGAATCAACAGTTACTAAGTTACCAGCCAATGTTACAGAGGTTGATGTACCATCTCCATTTATATCAATAGCAGATAAAGTTGAATTAGACTTAAGCGTTATATCGTTAGCAGTAAGAGTAGTATTATCATAATCAGCTGTTAATGTTGTACCATCCATATCAACTGTTGTAGAGTTAATATCTAATGTTGTACCAGTAACATGAACTGCTGTTGAATTTATTGAAGTATTAGTTGATGATGAATTAATATGTACATTAGAACTAACTTGTAGCAAAGTACCATTAGCAAATACGTTTGCTGTTTCTAGATCAACGAATGATCCTTTAATGGTAACAGAATTAACAGTAGCATTAGAGCTAACATTAACAGTACCGTTTGATAGATTACTGTTTGATGTAACGTAGAGAGTGTTTGATACTTGTACATTACCACCTCTTACATCATTAAATACAGCAATTGTATTAGATTGTAATATACCGCCTGTGCTATTAACCCAAGCTTCAGTATCTTGATTGTAAACGTTTGATGTTATTACAACGTTACCAGATGTAGAACCACCAACAGTATTTTGCTGAGCAGTAACAACTGTCTCAGATAAATCAAATAGTATCTGATTGGTTTTGTCTACCCAAGCACCAAAGGTGTCTGTTTGCGTTGCAATATTAGCGGATTTATATTTTCTTTCAGCCATTACCTTGTCCTAGAAGCTAGCTGAACAAGCACATCTTGTATATCGTGTAACGTTTTCGTCTGTGCTTTTACTTGCGATTTCATCTCTGCGATTTCATTCTCAAGTATATCAACTTTTTGCATTTTTATTTGTTGTTTTCTTTTTCGTGCCTTGTGTGCATCTAATGCAGTCTTATTAGTATTTATGATAGCCCCTGAGGTCGTCTCTTTAAATAAGAATGGAACATTAGTTTTAATTATATCTGCCATATTATGCGCTCAATGCAATAGCTCTTATATCAGCTATTTTTGGTACCTTATATTGTTTGTCTGATCTGAAGAGTACTTTAACTTGGAATAGTCCAAAGTTTTCATACTCTCTTCCAGTTGAATCAAAGTATCTTAACTTAAATGATCCGTCTGATTGTGGGTATAGGAAAGCAGCTTGCTTTTCGTCAGCGTTTACTTTATAATGTAATGTACTAGTAAATGCTTTATCTGCTGCAGATGTAAATACGACCGCAGTAGTATTAGATGATTCTACTCTTCCAAGTACATAGTTATCAGGTATACCATCAGTAATGATCATTAGATCACCAGCTGCATAGTTAGTGTTATTAGCACCTGAGCCTGATATAGTAGTACTACCAACTGAGCATGTAGCAACACCAGATTGTCTATTTGTATTTTCAATAGTAGGTATTGCTGGTACAGTATATTTAAATTCTTTAAAGTCATTAGCTGCATCTGAAGCACTAAATAGTTCAGTCTGACCTTCAGCTAAGTTAAGTTTAGTCCACTGTCTATCAATCATCTTATCATCATCACCTGGTGATGTGAACATAGCATATACATCAAGACTAGTACCTGCTGGTCTATATCCTGTTACATATGTATTAAGATCTTCAGCTTCCATACCGGATGCTAATGTAACTGTTTTAGATACATACTTACTTGTTGTTAAACCTTGACCATATATTCTTTCGTTTGTATCTATGTTATTAATTGATGTAGCATACGCTTCAATCATTGACATACCTTCTTTGGTATCTAATGTTGGTGAAACGTTATCATTTGTTGTCTTTAATTTAGTAGTTACTACTAGAGACTTATTACCTGAATTATCTCTTACTTCATTTGATTTACTAAATACTGCTGAGTTAAATGAAGTGTTTCTATTAGTAACACCATATATTAATGGTCTAGTTTCATTAGTAGCAGGTGTAGTTGAATCAATTGTTTTTATTGTTGAAAATAAAGTAGTGCCTGTTGTTTCTGTTTTATATAAATGAGGCTGGTAATGATTAACAATTGAATTATCAATTGAAGCAATATCAAATGATGCTGCTGATTCAGTACATTTAATAGTATCACCGTTAGCAAATAAATTACTTCCTGATGCTGATGACTCTTTAATTGTGACTTTATTACCTACAACTGTATCATATTTACCAATAATACCAGTTGGAGTTTTAGCTGCGTTAGCTGATGCAATACCTATTCTTGCTCCACCGACTATTGTCATCGATGTATCTGATGCTATACTTTTAACAGTAACAACATCACTAATATCATTATTAGAAGATGATCTAATTACAATACTATCTCCTGATGAGAATGATGAAGTAAACGTTGTAGATACTCCAGTCACTGAACTGCTACCTTTCGTACATGTAACAGTACCAGCTGCAAAAGCTGATGGCACTTTATATACTTCTTCTGCTAATTGAATAGTACCTGAAAGATTCTCAATAGTAAGGAATTCTAAGTCTTCATTTACCTGAACGATTTCACCTTGCACTGTAGGTTTGAATGTTGCTTTATTTAATCTAAACTTAAGATCAGAATCAACTATAGGACTCCAAGCACTTGATGCTGATATAAACAATGTACCATCACCCCAGCTTGAGGATATAGGAGCTCCTGTGACGATGTCATCTTCTCCAGTTTTAAGATACCATAATTTAATATCTGGTGAACCACCATCTGGACTTACTGATAAAGCATACTGCTTACCTGACTTAAGAAAAGCAGGTATATCAAAGATACATCTTGTTGGTATAAGACCATTATTTGATATCTTAATATTCTTTGCTAGTAAGTGAGTAGTAGCTAAGACTGTTCTAGTTGGTGTACCGTTTAAACATTCTCTTATCTGTACTGTTATACCTGATGTTGTATCTTTAGCTTGAAAGAACAAATCACATGAGGTCAAATATAATCCATCTGCATCAGCACAATGCTCAGGCAATATCCTAAACGTCTGTGCGATCGGATTATCGCTTAATCTACTTTCTTTATACCATTGACTCATATTTGTTACCTTGTCTCATACATAGAGTATATTTCATCTATGTTTATTATTCCACCGCTTGAGCCTGTTATAGCTGTATTTGCTTTAGAACCTGTTCCTGTTGTAGAAGTTACATACGTATTATTAACGATTGTTACACCTGTATTAACTGAATATGGATTAAATTGTACGGTACTTGTATCTTGAGTATTACCAACTGTATCCATTGCAATGGAATTACCATAGTACTCATCATCCCACCACCAGTTCCAAGCATATGTATTAGTTACTGTTACATCAGTATCAATATCAATAGTCTCTTCTGTATAGGTATTAGATCCAATAGTCTCAAACTCAAATGTAGGTTGTCTTGTTGTTAATGAGACGCCTTCTTTATTAACTGAATAGTTATAAGCACTATATGTTGCAGTAGCTGTTGAAGTAGCTGAATCCATTCCAGCAATTGTAGTTGCATCAGCTAATACTAATTGTCTATCACCAACATTAAATATACCTGCTGTTAATCTAAACTGAGCACTTAATACACCATAACTATCTGATAATACTGGGTCACCATAGTCACCAAGTTTATGTACATGCTTAGCACTATTTAATAATGTTGTTGAACCATCAGTTAATGTTGCTAATGTACCTGGACGGAAATTAGCTGCTTGAGATGTATTATCAAAGAATAAATAATGTCTTGTATTAGGTCTTAACCCAGTAACAAGTATTTTAATTAACTTAGCTCTCATAAATGGTGAGAATGTTACATCAGTAATAAAGTCACCAACTGCGGTTGTATTATCTTCATAACCCATAGCTAGTTGCTGAGTAGTTTTAAGATAAGTATCTGTTGTAGTAGTTGTAGTTGTTGTTACAGCTGTTTCAGTAGTATGCCCATAAGGCCAGCCCCAACCACCCCAGTAGTTATTATGACCGTAATGACCACCATAACCATAATAGCCTTCATGACCGACGTGATCGTATCCACCCCATCCATCCCATCCCCAGTAACCGTAGTTCTTAAAGTTGGTGTCAGTAGTTGTATTAACGTCTACTGTATTAGCTGATGAAGTACCAATATGATCAATACTAGTTTTAGTCATTGGTAAGATATCATTAATATTATCTAATAGATCTTTAACGCCTGTAGATGTATCAATAAAGATATCTTTAGTTGGTGTTGTTGTCTCGTCATACCCTGCATCATAATTAGGTGTTAATTTAACTTTACCAACATACTTGTAAAATACTGATGTGCATGGTCTAAAGTTAGAACATACATCTTGATTAATAAATGATGATTCAGTAGCATTTAATATCATTAAACCATCTAGGTCAGTCATATTAGTTGAGCTTTGTAACTTAAGATCAATCATTTCTTTTTTAAACTTAGGATGATATTCAGTTGATGTCTCATCAATAGCGATATTAAATTCTCTATTTCTTGTATCAGCTGAATTGAAATCAGTAGCTGGATCAACAAAGATACCATTCTTAAATCTATCATTACCATTCTCGTCTGTAATGGCCATGTTTTGTGTCTTTTGCTCTAATTGAGATAGTGTAGTATAATACTCAAGATTTTTTAATCTCTTATCCATCTTAGATATATCTTTCATTGTATATCGTTTAGTATTAGATGGCTGTATTACAACTGACTCATTAGTTCTCAATTTAGCTCTCGCTTCCTTAGAAGTAAGAGATGGGAATGGTGGAACAATTATTGTACCAAGTACTAATGCCCCTGGTGGGTCTTGAGGTGGTACAGGAGATGAAGCAGGTGCACCACGTTTAGTTACTATGTAACCTTTCTCTGTGATAGCAAGCTTATCTATTCTTCCCATGTAATATTGTATATCAGTTTCAAACTGTTTATCAGGTGCAGCTAAGAAATGATCAATACTACCAAATGTTTCAGTAACACTTGGATTGACTGTCGCAGCTCCAATAGAGACTGCATATGCACCTGTATTAGCTACTTGTGGTCTTGAATCAAGTGTATCTCTTAAATCTGCTTTAAAGCCTGAGTCTGAAACATAAACTGGAATATCTTCTGGATCTAATAATGATACACCATCACTCTTATAGTAACTTGATGCAGTATAGAATCCTGCTCCAGATGCTGGATCAGCAGCTTGGAACACCTTACATTTAACTAAGATTTTATTTGAACCAGTTAATGACTGAGATGACTTTTTAGTTAACTGAGATAAGCCGTAGAAGTTATCTCTACTATTTTTCTCTAATACAAATCCTATTTTAGATTCTGAATTAGACTCTGAATATGTTGAACCAATAAAGATTCCTGTAATAGAATCAACATCAGGCATTCCTAATGACCAAGGCCCTGCTGTAGTTCCAGCGTTATTAGAACAATCTATCTTAACATAGACTTCTTTTAATGTCTTCTTAAGAGGAGTAACATTAGTTTTCTTCTCATTAAATGTAACATTAAATGCTTTAGAAGTAGTAATACCACTTGCTAATGCAGCTGTTAAGTCAACAGTAGCAGTTGTACCTGAAACAGTAATTGATGCTTTATCAGTATCAATAGCTACGTTATTAGCTATACCGCCTGCTGTTGTAGTAGGTCTAATAATAAATTCTTTCTTTTGTACATTTGTTAATGCACCTGAGTAAGGAAACACTCCTGATAGAGTAGTTATTGTAACTGTATTACTTGATGTAGTTACTTGTCTCTCACTTCTGTATGTGTAGTCAGAACCTGATGTAGCTTTAATCGCTCTTGCAGGTAATGGCCATAAATTTGTATTGATTTGCGGCTCGTGTAATATAGCTCTGCTATTAATTAATACAGCATCAGCTGTACCAGCAGCATTAATATGTAATGCTTTAATGTTTCTTATTGCTTTACCAGCATTCATTTTAACATCAAATACATATACTTTATATTGCGCTTTAGCAGTTCCTTGAACACCGCTATGATATGCAAATGCTTTTACTTTTGCTGTACCAATCTCAGTACCAGGTGATACTGTTAAGTTATCATTATCAGTAACTGAAGTACCTACCGTATCTCTTAATGATACAGTTGAGACTGTATTAGAACTAAATCCACCAACTAGTTGATCAACAATAAAGTAACTACCCATGTTTTGAGTTACTACTTGATCTTCTGAGCTAGCAAATGCTACTGCTTTCTGAACTGGTAATCTTGTTGTATTAAATTGTTCTGATCTAAATCCATTTACATAATGTAGTCCGGGGCCAACCAACACATTAAAATGAGTAGTATTAGCTGAAATAGGCTCAGCTGACAAAGCATTTTTACGTATCGTGTAGTCGCCTGATTCATCTTTAGTCCTTAATGCCATCTCGTCTGAGATAGTATTGAATTGTGTTGATAGCTTCTTAGCAATAGGTAGACCTTGTTGGAAGTCCATAATAGCCATAAAGTTACTATTTGATCTACCATCTTGTGTAGGAATAGCAACTAAGAATGGATTTAACTTAAGTCTATCTGCTCCAGGAGCATTTTCATTATTATAACCTGAAGCATTATCTAGTAAAGACGTATCAGCATCTGAAGTAACAATTGTTTCTGCTACATCATAACCTACGGAGACATTGTCGGGTAAGTCCGTATACTTTGATGCTATTACTAGTCCTTCACTGACACTAACAAAATGTCCTTTACTATAAATTATACCTTCTGAACAATGTACAGCATAACCTTGACCAACACAAGTAGCAGGTGTAGCAACCTGAGAACCAGCAACTGTTACAGTTGTTATTAATGTTGTTAATGCTGCATCAGAATATATCTCAATATTTTCTGTTGTTGTAAATGTTTTGGCGTCTGAAACACCAGTAGTTATATAGTCAATATATAACGTAGTTAAATTAGGATTCTGTGAAACAAGTCCGTCTGCATATTGTTGAATTATAGCAACAACGTTAGAAGTAGCACCTTTACCGTAATAGTTAAGGTAAGTAGATGGAGCTACAGGCTGACCATCAGTTTGTAAATCAGCAATCTTTACGTAATCGTAATCAGCATCAAGCTTAATCTGACACCCTTCAATAATAGTACCTTCTTTATAGATATTATTACCAAAGCGTGATACTTGAGCTTGGAGAATTGTCTGTAATTGAGTTAATTCTCTTGCTTGAAGAGCAACAGCTGGTTTAAAAAGAACTCTATGGAACTTTTTATCCGCGCTGTAGTCGTCGTAGTAAGGACTAACGTTAAAATCGGTGTTTAATGTACTCATCTATATTCCTAAAAATCTATTATCAGTTTAAATGTTTCTGTCTGATTATTGTCTCTGTTCACAGGCACGAAATTCTCTTTGTATATTACTGAGCCTGATCCAGCTTTAACTTCTGGCAATGTAACTGAATTTAATTTAAACTGCGCAGTACTATTGACTCCGTTTAAATATTTATCGCCCCCGGAGACATCTGACATCAAGAAAGTGTTCCTTACATTAGTTAATTCTACAACACCATCACCATTGGATGGATGCGCTAATACAAAGCCGGATGCTAGTGACTCACCCTGAGTTACTTTCTCATCTTCTACTAGTCCAGTTCCGCCTATACCTGCATATGCAACTTCGGTATTATACTTAAATGTCTGTCTGAAAACTGATGTTGGTTGTGTTACTGAGGTTATGACTGAATTACCACCAGCATTACCTGCTATAGTTTCATTCGCGAAAAATCCTCTTATATTTTTACAAGCAATACCTGAAGCATTAGCTGATATAACAACAGCTGTTGCGCCTGATGTAGCTCCTAGTATTGATTCACCTGGTGAGAATGTTGTATCAGAAGATGAAAGTACTAATGTACCGTTTGCGAAAAGTGGATCTCTTAATAGTCCTACTTCTCTGAAATCGTTATTAGCGACTAGCTTGCCGCTTTCTGTATTAGCAATAGATATTGATATACCTATTTGACTTGAGAATAATTCTGTTAATGTATTTGAACCATGTCCGTTCTCTGGAGAGATAATAGCTCTTGCTGTGGCTGTATTTGATACGTAGCTATTAGATGATGCATTAGTAACAAATCCTGTATTACCTACTATGTTAATATCAGCATATGTATAACCACTTCCAGTACTAATCATTTCAACATTAGCTACAACGTTAGCGTTTAATACATCGTTAATCTTAGCTCTTGCTTGTGCTCCAGTCCCATCACCAGTAATAATAACCTGAGGTCCTATACTATATCTTGAATCTGTTGCTAAGTTAGTAGAGAAGCTATTAGTTAATAATACTCTCTTTTCGTTAGCTGTAACAATATACTCATCAATTATACCTAATTGTCCTGCTCCTGTACCTGACTCAATATAGAAAGATGATCCTTTATAGAAGTCAACATTAGAAGATAGAGTATCACCTGTTTGTATAACTGAAGCAACATTACTCTTTGTTGATGAAGTAATACCAGTAATCTCATCAGTAATACCAATATCACCTTTAATAGACGATACGGTTAAATGAGAACTGTTACTATCAATAATTATTCCGTTAGCAGTACCAACAGTAGCTTGAAGTATAGCACTTGAACCAGAGCTTGTTGTTATTATAACATTAGATGTGCCAGTATATGTTTTACCTTTTGTTATTAAATTAACGCCTGTTATTGTTCCGTTAGCATTAACAGATGCAATATTAGCTGTAGCAGTTAATGTAGATGGTCCATCGAACGCTAATGTATCAGTAGCTAGATAACCAGTACCACCATTAAGTATTCTTAACTGTTTAATAAACGTTGTTTTAACTTCTTCTTTTATAAATCCGCTTGTTGAACCAATATTAAGAACAGATGAAGTAGTACCTGAAATAGATACTAACTTAGGATCACCAGCAACGTTAAATTCGTTAATGAATCCAGCTGCATAAGCAGAGTAATCTCTACCACCTTCTGTTACTTTAATAACTTGAATTGTACCATCAATAGCATCGGCTTTAACATTAGATGATAGAACAACAGGCATAGTATTTGTTGTAGCAAATTTATCCATAGTAGCTACTGGGATAGTATACATATACTTCCACTGATATCCATCAGATGCTGTTATATAAATCTCGTCATTAGAAGATGTTTCAGTTAGAGATGGAGCTTGAACAGAGTTAGCACCGTAGTTATTATCTAAACATTTAAATACATTAAATCCTGATGTCTCATTAACAACAACTGTAAAATCGGTATCCATTAAGTGGTCAGTAGTATCATCATACATATTATATAATGTATTATTAGACCAGTTATTTCTTTTAACCATATGTAAAGCGTCATTATTAGTAACTTGCTTACCACCAATCATATTCTGATATGATTTATAATGAATTTCACTTTCACTATCTTGGAATGCAGGTGGTGTATTATCATCTGGGAATGGAATATGATTACCATAGAAAAGATACAGTAATGTATTAGCTGATTCAGTAAGAGATTCTTTAAACTGCTCTGCGCTTAAGACTCTGAAATTATGGGTTACATTTTTATGTGACATTATTAACTGCTCGTTGTTATTATTGCATCAGCTGCGGTTGTGCTTTTGTTTGAATGGGTTGTTCGTACCACCTCACCAAACAGCTTGGTACCGGCAAGATGTAAAATTTCTTTTAATTGCTCTTCATATTTAGCTAATGCGATTCCAGTTCTAGATACATAAGAATACTCTTGGTAGTAATCACTATCTTGTATCTTATTTACATCACTAACAAATGATTGTCTATCTCTCCAGCGCCCTTCACCCTTACCTTGGTTTAGAATATTAGCTTTACCAGTTACAATGAATGCTGTATTAGCAGCTGTTAAATTAACTATATCGTCTTGCTCATAACCAAAGCCTGAATCAATAATTTCTAGCGTTGTTGCTACACCATTAGCGGTTATAACATCAGCTTGTACATTAGCATTTAAACCAATTGGTAATGTATCTTCATCTTGATAAGCCCATTGCACGTTAGCTGTAGCTCCTGATGATAGACCTGTTAATGCTGTACCAGGTACAAATGCTTGACCAAAACTTAATCTTCTTATTTTTATTTGCTCAACGCCATTATTAATCTGTCTATTTTTAAATGTACCAGTAGCAATAGCTGCTGTTGTTGTCTGTGATACACCAGTTGATAGAGGTGTAACGTTTGCTGTAGTAGATTGAGTCTGTATTATATGGCCATCATTGAATGTACCATTTACATTACTTATTTTTATAAACGTTGAATTAGATGTTTCAATGACGCCAGTAGCGCCTGTTGTTAACTGAATAACACCTTCACCAACTGCTAATGCATCATTGTTAGCATTTAATGTAATACCATTAGATGAACTATTACTATGATTAACTAAGAAACCAGGTAATGATATAGTCTGTTGTAATCTCTCGTCTGTTTTAAATAACCCGTTTCTATTATCAATAACACAAATAAGATCTCTTCTATTAAAACCAGCAACATATGGATTATGGGCTAGTGCTATAGGATCTAAGTTATATCCTCCACCTGGGTTTATACCTTTAAATGATCCAATAGTACCAATTTGGAAATTAGCAAATGTAAGAGCGTTATATAATATAGTTGTAAGATCAGCTGATCCTGATTTTGGGAACCCGTAACCAAAGTCCATATTAACAGCTAACTTAGCAAGTGTACCTGTTGATGTATTAATGGTTATTGTGGCGTTTGAGTTATACTCGGTACCTGGTTCCACAACAGCAATAGCATTTATACCACCTGTTGTATTTGTTTGTAGCGTACCAGTAGCACCTGTATTAGGTGTACCGCCTGTTATGGTGACTGTATCAGAGTTCTGATAACTAGATCCACCTAAAATACTTGAGCCTGTTATATTAGCAAAAGCATTAGCCTGTTCGTTTGTTATTGTTCTTGAATTAGTAAATGTACCATTAGATAGATTTCTAACTATCATCATTGTACTATTAATAGATTCAATAGTTCCTACTGCTCCTATGGAATTACCAGATGCTCTCATTCTGGGCGCTAAGCCTACACCTGAACCTGAGGAGGTTATAGTAACCGCTGGTACGGCTTCATACTGTATACCCTTATTGGATAATTCGATGGCTTGGACTTTACCAGTACCATCTGTCACCACGTTACCTACTGCACTCGTTGACGGACCACCTCCTGTAAATGTCACCGTATCTGAGTTACTATAACCTGAACCGGTTGCTGTAACAACAACAGCATTTACAACTAAGTTAGCCTCGAAAACATAATCACCTGCGCTGAAACCACCGTTTGCAGCAAAAGGGCTACCCGCATTAGCAAGATTTCCATATGTTATTCCTGTATTGATTGTCACACTATCTACAAAGCCAATACCAGCATTTGATCCTTGAATATGAACGTTCGAGAACGGTCTTGGATCTAACGCTGTATTATTAGCACCTATAATATCAGTAAATAAAGAAAGAGATTCTTGCTCAGCTAGGTTACCAACTTCATAGTCAGCAGATTGACCGCTTCCTACATTAGCAACATTAGCATAAGTATTACTTAATCTCCCTCTTACAAATGCACCGTCTCCCTTATAGAAGAATTTATTATTAGCATTTAAGCCTATAACAAGTGTATTTGATTCTGTTCTATTTTGTGAGCCAATAAACTCACCAACTGAAGTAGCATTAGCTACAGTATCTATTTGAACATTAGTAGCTGTATTACTTACATACAGATAATCTGCAGATGTAAACGAGCCGTCATGTACCATAATAGTAATTAAATTACCTGAGTCATTAACCATATAGCCATTAGCTACTTGAGACCCAGAAGTATTAGCACCAATAATTACTGAATTATTAGCAAAGGTTTTAAAATCTGTATTACCACTAGCCCATGATACGTTAGCAAGATCTTGCTCAACATCTTCAAATAAGAAGAAGTCTGTTATATCAGTATTAGAGTTAACAACTGTATCTATAACTAATGTAGCATTAGATGATAACGTTCTAGTATATGTATTTGAAACTGTATAACCATATCCACCATTAGATAGTAGGAAATTAACTCTACCTGTAGCATCTAACGTTTTAGTTATTTTAGCTTTACCCTTACCACCTTTACCAGCTGATGATTCAACTTGAAATATATCACCAACATTAAAATTACGTCCACCATTATCTATAGTAATATTTGTTAACGAGCCAACCATTTTAGGAGCATCTTCGATAAGACCGTTATCAGTAATGTATTCATCTGTTTCAAACTTACCATTAACATTAGATAAGTAAGCTACTGTTATTCTTTTACCATTAACAGTTTTAACAACAACAGACTCACAAAAACCAGTTGCTCCTGATGAGGACCCTGTTATCTGTTTAGTAATATATGCTCTTGTTCTTTCTGATGGTGAGAGTTCTAAATAGACAGGCTTAAAGAATGTACTCTGACTTGGTGTTAATATTCTTGTACTAGGTAAAAATATCTCTACCTCTTCACCAAAGAGCATCTTTATTAATAGCTCATATGACCTTGATGTACCTTTTGATTGATAAAGGTCACTAACGTGCTTAATTAAAAATCTCTCATCTGCTATACTCTTTTCTTGAGTACCTTGGAGGAAAGTATTTTTAAAGTGTACAATAAATTCTTGTACTGTAGTATCAATATCTCTTCTTGATTTGAGGCTACGTGTTAATTTTGTTGTTTTATTATCTTGCTCTAGATATTCAAAATAAGCCATAACGAGAGCTACGACCTCAGAATTTTGCTCTCTAAAGTATTCGGGGAACTGATCCTCGATAACGTTAGAAATATATTCAGGCGTAAGATTCATTTACTATGCTCTCTCAGGAATAGCGGTTATTGATATATCACTAGCATTTAGTTGAAGTATAGCACCTTTAGTAGATTTAATATTTCTGCTAACTGTTCTTGCTTTTACCTCTAAATTTGTACCTGTAAATGCTGGTATTAATAGAGATGATATTTCTATCTTACCAGTCTTATAATCGACAGTACCAGCTTTAGCTAGAATAATAACTAATTTGTCTGAGCTATCTGTCTTAACAATCTTAAGATTACCAAGTCCATCATCTACTAGAAATGCACTTGTGTCAGTAGCAAATGTAAATGTTGTTGATTCAATAGCTGATTTATATGTTGTCTTAACTGATGTGCTATGTAATATGTCATCAACAGCAAGCTCATTATTAAAGTCAATAACATATGACTTTTTAATTGTAGCAGGAGGTGAGAGCTTTCTCTTCACTCTAACTTCAAACTCAGTTGATGATATTGAAGTATCACAAGCATCTACTGCTCCTAATGCTTTTGAGTTTCTATATGTTACACCAAATCCATTTATGTTTGTATTAGCAAAAGATATTAAAGCATTAGTTGCTTTTGTTGCTATTGCACTAGTTGATTGGGTTGTTGTAGTTATATTATAGTATGATTTACCATTAATTTCAACGTATAAGAATTCTGGTATATTAACAACAACATCAATACCTACTGGTGTTTTATCTTTAAAGAAGTCGGTTATTGAGCTTTTTAATGACTCTGGTACGCCGTCTGCATCAGCTAAATCAACCGCTAGAATAACTTTACCATAACGAGGTGGAGTTAATTGCTCGCCACCAAATGCCAGCACATTTTTAACTTGAGGGTATTCTCTTTGCAATAGTATTTTATAATCGTTGGCTGTAACAGCTCTTTCTTGCACCTGGAAGGCACGCGGTGCATTGAATTTGATATCGTTCATCGATTCAATTTCTTGTCCACCGATACTATTTGTGACAGTTGATACAGCAACGTTGCTATGACCGTCTATTGATCCACTATTAACAAAAACTTTACCATTATCACCGAGCTTACCTGTGCCCGATCTATATGAAATCTCTACTAAATTACCTTGAACTGGTTTTTTACCAAACACTCCATCACCGAATGTGATGTTAAACTTACTTCCTTGTGTTGGTTCTATAAAATATGAATTGGATGTAGATGATAATCCAAATAGAGTATCAGCTCTTGTCCATACAGAGTTAGAAGTAGAACTACTTGATTCTCTTATTTTAACAACTAGATGTCTTGTATCTACTTCTTTATTAGATATAGTTGCTATAAATGAGTTAGCTGAGGTAACAGCAAATACTTCTTCAACAACTTTACCTTCAAATATATCAACATTAGATGCAACGTACTGTGTATTATTTAATCCATCAACAGAAGGTTTAATAACTAAAGCGTTTTCAGTTGTGAATGTTTTAGATACACCAGCAATAGACGTAGTGAAAGGAGTATACTTTGGTACAGTAATAAGACTCTGTCTTTCAGTTGGATAAACTTGTAGATTAATAACCGCTTTTGATGAATGAAATGATCTAGGTGTATAATTAAGTTCTTTAATATGCGATATAATACTATCTCTTTCTTGAGCTGTATCTAAGAACATTTCATTAGCTACCATATTAAGGTAGAAATTATTTAAATATGTGTTATAAGCTAATACATCTAAAACAGTACTAATATTAGAACCTGTATAGTCATAATCCTTAATATTGCTCTGTGATTGAAGAAACGTAACTAAATTAGTTTTAATTCCTTCGAAGTCTAGCTCTGCGATTTGTGTTGCTGAATTTGCGGCCATTACCTTACCCTACTTAATATTAAATCCAGTACTACTGGAGTTTCTGCGTTTATTGCTGAAAATGTAACATAAACATTATATTGATTTCTATCTGAGTCATCTTCTACAACAACATCCATAAGGTTACATCTTGGTTCATAATTTATAATTGTTTCGTAAATAAGTTCTCGTAAGTTATAAGCAGTTTGTGGACCTGAATTTTCAAATAATAAGCTTCTTATTGAAGATCCAACATCTGGTCTAAACACTCTCTCATATCTATTTGTATTTAATAGATTTTTAATTGATTGCTCTATCGACGCTTCATTGTTAACGAGCAGGAGATCATCAGTAGCTGGATTGACTGCTAAGTCAAATCGAAGATCAGAATATACGATATTTTTATTTCTACTCATAGATTTATTTATCTTACTTAAATGTGAACTTAGACTGTGCTTTTATTTGGTTTACTTTATTAAGCATGTCTGTTGTTATCTTAGTTACATCAGCCTGAATTGCTTCAGTTGCTGCGGTCAACTCTTCAGTTATTTCAGCAGCTGCTTCTTGTACTTTTGCTGGATCAATAATCTCTTCTGGTTTAGGAAGATCTTTTGCTGCTTCTTCTGGAGCTGTTGAAGGTATACCTTTTTCTATTATACCATCTACTGCTTCTTCTATATTAGGAACTAATTTACAAAGAGTTTCTTTATCAATCTTACCTGCTTTCAAATCTGCTATTAATTTATCTAGTTCTGCAGCTGGCATACTAGGAAATTTATCTTTTAACGAATCTAAATTTAAAAGAGCTTTTGCTTTATCTAATGGATTGTTTGAACTAAGTAGATCTAAGAATCCACCTACTTCAAGTTGCAAGTTCATCTTCGGTATAGGTAGCTCTGGTAACTCGAGATTAGGTAAATCAGGCATGTCTGGTAATTCAATATTAGGCATCATCTCTTTCATCTTAGCTGCAGCCTCGCCAATCTTAGCGTCTGCTTGAGCGGCTAGATCATCTAACTTACCCATAATACCATCTGCACCAGCAGTTAGCCCGTCAGTGAATCCGTTTAATGCATCTTTTGCTTTAGTTAATGCTTCTAAACCTTTACCTGGACCACAACTCATTATGTTTTACTCCCAGATGTATCAGCTGTTGCACCATTTGCTGTATGATGGTGACCATCAAGATCAATTCCATTAGCAAGGACTTGAACGCTCGCATCAACCGTTCCTGTGACATTTACATTGTTATTGATATTAGTTACAGATGCAGTTATACCTTGAGTACTTGTTATTGCCATTGTTTGTGTATTACCTACAGTCATTGATTGATCATCCCCTGCATCAACCTTCTGACTCTTGACTGCTATTAATTGCATATTAGCGCTTGCTTTCATATTAACGTTATTAGCTGAACCAACATTAAGGTTATCAGCAAAACCTATATCACCTGTCTTAGCACCTATTAATGTCTCTTTACCAGCAATAATAGTATTTCTATTCTGATTACCTTGTATAGTAATAGGACCATTAATTGTCTCATTGTGCGCAGCACCTACAGATACAGTTTTGGAGGCAAGAATCGTTCTTATCTCGTGTCCTGATCCATCTTCATTTTCATTACCAACTCTAAATGCAGTATTACCATTTACTTGAGTGACTTGATCAGTTAATATTTCTGTTAAATGATTACCTTGAATCTTTTCTATCTTATCTTTTCGTACTGTTAAGAAGTAATTACCATCAATCTCTTCATACTTATCACCTTTTATAAAGAATTTAGCATCACCTTTAACGGTTATATTAAGGTTACCGCCTATCTGAATATTCTTATCTTTTATAACTATTTCGTAGTCAGACCCTACTATTTTAGTGGATCTAGTACCGTCTGCCTGTGTCTCTTGAAAGCTTCCTGATGAATGGTATGAATGTATCCTTTGTGCTTTTGGTGAGTCGTCAAACTCTTCTACGTGTCCTGATTCAGTTTCTCGTACATGGTTAAGAGGGTATCTAGATGGGTATGTATTAGCATCGGTACTCTTTTCATAACCTCTTGGATGTGGTTCATCCCATGTTATATTCTCATAGTCTGCAGTACCTTTATCATCTTGTAGTGATATCTTAGGTGCTTTTGCTGTAGCTACTTTCTCTACTCTTGATGCTCTTTTTGCTTTAAGTGTAGGATGATCTTCTGCTTTTTCTGATCTAGCTAAACGTGTTATATCTGGTTCATTTAAATAATCTTTCTTTGGATATGTTAATGTAGGATCATTGAACCCTTTATCCATTGGTTCCTGAGTTGGAAAGCCAGCAATAGTACCAAGTATCAACGGCTTTTGATACTGTCCTTGATCCATAAAGAATCCAATAACCCAGGCTCCTTCAACTATACCAGTTACTGGTCCACCAATACCTGTTGTTGTAGCACTATTTGGTGAATTAATAACAGTAGCCCAAGGTAGGTCGGCTGTAGCAACTTCACCTTTATTATCTGTATGAACACCATGAAATCTAACTTTAATACGTCCTGTTTTCATTGGATCGTTTCTATCTTCAACAACACCAAAATGCCATTGAAATTTATTATAATCTAATGCACTATTTTCCGGCATAATTACTCCTCACTAACGTAGCAATACTTGTATATATTCCACTTACAAATATATGCTGAACGTCTTTTATTATATAAACACCTGATAGATTCTCATTTAAATCATATGCAGCACCTGGCTCTCTATCTGTTATTACCCTAGATGGAACAGTTATATTAATTACTTGACCAGCAGTTAGTTCGCTATTACCTGCTACTGTAATCTGTACCATGTTAGAGTAAAAGAGTGCACTGCTTAATTTCTTCTGATTAATAGATTCAGCTAAATTAGGTCTATTAGTTTTAAATCCATCTGTGTATATGTATTCAGTTGATGTAGGCTCTTTATTAAATGTATCTAAATACTTAGCAGGCATTATTTGCTTTTTATCAAACCCAATATAATCAGTTGTATTAATTTTCTTCTCATGTACGGTGATATCTTTAAACATATAATCGATTTCATTCACACAACTATGAAATGCACCTATGTTAGCATCACTATAAAGATTATTTTTAGTAAATTGTATTAAATTTTCAATCTGATATGACATTTCAATATTATCTGATGTATTAACTCTTTGTTGTGCGGGCGCGTAAGTGTATGATAACATTTTTCTATTCACTTTACTCTTAAGAAAGCTTTTGCCGTCTGTTACAAGTGATTCTATATTACGGAAGTTATATCCATCTTTGTTTTGAAAAAATAAAAATTGACTTGAAGGATGTTTACTTGAATAGGTATACCCTCTCAAATATTCAATTGCTTTAAAAGGACACTCATTTGGTATAATGAGATCAACAACACCTTCTGTATCATCTGTTTTTAATTTATAGCTTTCAGGCTCAGATAATTCTACAATTGCGTTATCTAAAGCATGATTAAATATTTTATCTGCTATGCTAGTTATTGTGTCAGAATATGCTGTGCCAATATTATTATATTCCTGGTCATAGCACAATTCATCAATACCAGCTATTGTATATTCGTATCGCTCTGTCTGTGGGTCAAAAAATAAACCACCGATATTTGTTATTCTAAATACATGCCTACGCGGTGTTAATTCTTTTACATATGCTGGAGATCTCCACTCACAAAACAATACTTCTGTTCCGTCTAATAAACTATATGCATCTGATATACTCTCATGTATGTCAGCTTTAAACTGCATACTATTTTGATTAATAGATTCAGTCACTGTAAAAGATGATAATGGACCGCCCATTAAATCAATAGCATTCTTTGTTTCTTGGTTAACAAGAATACATGCAGTTAGATTATAATGACCCGGTTTGGGTAAAGGACTATTCATTTAAAGAAGCCAATAAGTTCTTTTCAGCTAAACTAGCATATGTCTTATCAAGCAACTTTATTACCTTCTTCTTTTCATTATCTTCGTCTTCACGTGCGTATGAATAAATTGGTATCCAGCTTGATTTATCTGGATTAGAACTATAAGTATAAGTGTCAGTAGAATAAAAAGTGCCTTCAGCATCTTTGTATCCTTCTAGGTTAGATTGAGCAGCTTCAATAGAGCCATATTTTTTCTTTAGAAATTTCTCGAATGAATACGTATCCATATACCAATCATATACTGGATCAGTTATATCATTAGATAGGTACACAAGCCATGTTCTATCAACATTATTATAATAATCATGGGCTATTGTCCAAGGCTTATCAAATTCTTCTATAGTATAAGGTAAAAACACCATTTGATCACTGTTTATATCAGCCATTTTTACACGAGTTAATATATTTGTAACTGTAAACTCATTATAGACTATCTTAGGTAAACTTTCAAAATATTTCATTATCCTTCTGTTCCCTCATCACTTTCAAGTGCTTTAAAGTCTTCTTTAGTAATAACATCCAATTCAGTCATTGTCATTTTTATTTTATATGATACTGGATTACCTGTATTTTGGAAGAAAGCAAGACCGCCTTCGTTATGATCTACTGTAAATGAACTAACTAAAGCAGGTTTATAAAATATATTTTGATCGTTATCAGGCATTAATAATGCACATGTAACTATTTCAGGATATTCCATTGCTATATTACCATCATCATAGACTAATGCAGTTAAAGATGGATGAATAGCAGTTCTTATTTTTCTTATGATATTATTAAGAGATTTAGACTCTTGTGCATTTCTTGGTACAACTCTCCATTCAAATACATGCGTACGTAAATTAGGTCCTTTAAAAGCAGCTGCTAGCACTGGATTAAATATATTTCCAAGACCCGCTTCAATCGCGCTTATCATATTCTTTGGAGCTATCGTAGCAAATGCTTTACCTGCTGCTAAACCAGCTGCACCCATTTTTGGTACAAGTTTAGCCAAGCCTTGAATACCAGGTCTTACTCCTTGCCCGGCATCACCTTCATCAGAATTTCTTGCACCCTCTTCAGCTGTTCCTATAAGTCCTTGAAAATATGTATCCAATATACCTTTACCATCTCCGTCTCTGACATCACCTTCTAATGCAGTTTGCAAAGCTCTAACACCGCCCTGCTGAATAGCACCAATTTCTAAGTCAGCTGAAATATTAAGTGAATAGTCTTGTAGTAAACTACTAGGTAATGGAAGAGCAATAGATTTATTTGTTTCTACTTTCTCAAAGTTACCATCACGTCCTGATACAAATTTATATTTAGAAAATTGCATTAAAAACTTGTATTGTCCTAGATCAGAAGGAAATTGCGCCTGGTATAATGCCTGTCCAGTTTTGGAATCAGCTATCACCTCTTTTACAGTAGCAAATGCATGTCTTGTTGATTTAAAGTTTGGCATAAATATCTCTATATGGCTTACAAAGGTTCTTTCAAACCTATTAATTCGTTTAAGTATTTAGGTAACCCTACAAATATTATTTATCGAAGTAGATGGGAATTACGGTTAATGAGTTATCTGGATACTCACCCAGCGGTAATCGCGTGGTCGAGTGAAGAGCATGTTATACCCTACAGAAGTCCTATTGATAGAAGAGTACATAAGTATTACCCAGACTTCTATGTTAAGAGAAATGTGAACGGTAAAATAAAAGAGAGTCTTATTGAAGTAAAACCTAAGATACAAACTATACCACCCAAGGTTAAGAAAGGTAATATAACTCGCAAGTATTTACATGAAGTAAAGACGTGGGGTATCAATGAAGCAAAATGGACAGCAGCAGCAGAATACTGCAAAGATCGGCATTGGGATTTTAAAATCATGACCGAATACGAATTAGGATTAAAATGAAAAAGCGATTTATATTTTCTAGAATACTTGGTGATATGCTTGAACAGGATATAAAGCCTGGCTCACCTGCAGCGACAGAGTTTTTTGAAGCAAGAGCTAAGACGATGAAAAAAACAAATCCAGCTGAGTTAATTGAGAGAGTTAAAAAAAGAAAGCCAACTAAACCTGGTGGTATTGGTGATATGTTTATATTTCAATACGATCCAAAGTATAAAGATCAGCCTAAAATACTACCATATTACGATAGATTCCCCGTTATTATCATGTTTGATACGGGATTATCAGGGTTTATGGGGCTTAACTTCCATTATCTACCATACGCAGATAGGGCGTTATTTTTAGAGAGATTACGTATATTTAGTGATGGAACTGACTATGATGATCAATATCAACTAACAGACATTGATTGGTCCAATATAAAGCATGCTACAGGTAATGTAAAATATTGGCGACCATGTATTAAACGTTACCTAAATAATAATGTAAAGGGAAGACTAATTAAAGTACATCCAGCCGAATGGGATCTTGTTCTATTGTTACCAATAGAAAGATTTGTTGGAGCAAGACGCCCAAGAGTATTCAAAGAATCTCAGGAAAAATACTAATCATGGCATTTGACATCAATGAAATAAAAGCACAGGCAATTGGTACTGACTCACCAGTTGGTGGTTATGTACGTCCTAATTTATGTCTTGTTACAATAACTCCTCCAGCTGGAGCGGGTGAAAAAGTAAAGAATGCAATACCTGCATTAACATTCTTAGCATCTAATTTTGTTATACCAGGAATGAGTTTTAATACTGTAGATATCAAGAGACAAGGAATGGGTCTTCTTGAAAGAAGAACAACTGGTATTAATATAAGAACTTTACCAATAACATTTTTCCTTGATCAAAAAGGGTCAGTATTAAAATATCTTACTGGATTATCAGAATTACAAACAGAATATAATCCATCTACTTTAACAATACCAGGAGGTGCAGGAAATGCATTTTATGGTGAAGTAGGTTATTTTGATTCTTATGCTTGCCAGATTCAAATACAAACATTTGCTCCTGAAGGTGATAAGATTATTGATTATATGGTTATTGATGCTACATTAGCTTCATATGATGATGTAGCTTTAGGATGGGCTCAGAATAATGAAATAGCAACAGTAGTTGCACAGTTTAATTTTAGATCATTCACATCTAACTTTAGTGAGCCAACAAAAGACAGTCAAATTAGTAATAGGTTAAATTTATTTCAATTTATTGCTAAGTATAAGGGAGCTATTGAAGTAATTAAGTCCCTTAAAAAACCAAGTGGAGTCGGTGACGCGCTCAACTTATTAAATAATGCAAAAACATTAGGAATGTTTTGAAGAAGGAGTAAATAATGCCATTACCTAAAATTGACGCGCCAGTCTTTGATCTGACGCTCCCTGTATCTGGTACTAAAATAAAATATAGACCATTTACAGTTCGCGAAGAGAAAATTCTTCTTATCGCACAACAGCAGAAGGATGTAGCCGCTATATCCCAAAGTATCAAGCAAGTAGTACAAAATTGCATATTAAACGATGTAACTATACAACATATACCTACTTTTGAAGTAGAATATCTGTTTATACGATTAAGATCAACATCTATTAATAATGTAATAAAGCTAAACATTCAAGATCCTGATTTCGTACCAACTGAAGAGCAATCAGTCTTTTCAGCTGAAGTAGAGATTAATCTTGATGATGTAACAGTAGATCTTTCAAGAGAAGCTACTGATACAGTTAAATTAAATGATGAATATAATATTAAATTAAAATATCCAACGTATGATGACTTTGATAAAATTAATGATGAAGAATTGGAAAAAGAACTAGCAACAGATATAGCATTTGATATGATAGGAAATACTATTGACTCAGTCTACTCTAATGGAGGAGATGAAGTATTTGTCTTTAGTGATTATACTAAGACAGAAAAGAGAGAATTTCTTGAATCATTATCAAGTAAAAACTTTGCAGATATCCAAAAGTTTCTTTCAGCAGCACCGGCAGTAAGCTATACAATTAGCTATATTAACCATGCTGGTGAAGAGAAATCTCGTGAGCTCCGAGGTCTCATCGATTTTTTTACGTTTGTCTAGCCCATACGGATCTTGGTAATTATTACCAAACTAATTTTAACCTGGTGCAGCATCATAAATACTCGATAACAGAAGTGGAAAATATGTATCCATTCGAAAGAGACATTTTTTTAGAGATGCTCGTCGACTGGATCAAAGCACAAGAAGAAATTCGAAATGGGAGAAATTAAGATGGCTGAAGAAGGAAAAGATACTAGCAGAAACGAAGTTGAGTTAGACTTAGAAAAATATATGGCATTGATCGAAAAGCTCGATGACCAAGAAGATAAGATTAAAGAAATGAAAGAAGAGGCATTAGCTGCTCGTAAACAGCTCGCGCCACCTAAAAGAACATTTGGTATGTTGTTTTTAGATGATAATGATGTGAATGAAAAAGCTATCATTGGATTCTGTTCTTTCTTTTTAATGGTTGTATTCGGAATGGCTGATTTAGTTACAGCATTCTGGGATATGGACTTAAAAATCTCTGATACAATTTATACATCATTCGTTGTTGTGACGCTTGGTGCATTTGGTATATCAGAAGCTGGAAAAGCATTCGGGAAATAATTAAATGGCAGACGATACAGGAAGCGGCATACAAAGAAATAAACCCTTACCGAAAGGTATGGGTGATGGAAAATCTAATGCACAGGTTTTCGGTATCCTCGGTCAACAAGTAAAGCGCATAGGTGATTTACAAAGAGCAATAGTAAGTGGTAACCAAGCACTTATTGAACAGCTTAAAACCCAACATTCAGAAATAAAAAATTGCGATAGTGATCAATTACAAGTCTTATTTGATATTGATACAGCTATTCGTAAAATTGGTCTTCAATTAGGTCCGATTGCAGCTGCTGCAATCGAAAAGGCAGAAGATATGAATCGAGGCTCATCAATAGTTGGACCAGGTCCAGGATCTATTGATATAGGAGCTAATAAACTTGGTAAAGATGCTGATGGTGCAGGTAAAAAGGTAAATAGTTTAGCTTTAAGTGCAAATAATTTAAAGCAAAGACTTGTTGGTGGCGGTGGCGGTGCACTAGTCGGTTCAGCAGCTGGTGGATTAGCTGGCGGCGGTGTAATGGGAGCATTAACTACTGTTGGTATAGGTCTCGGTGTAGTTGGTATAGGTACTGGTCTCTTGACTGGTGCTTTATATCTAGGAGCTAAAGCAGTAGATAAATTTGGCGAAGGATTAATTAAAACAGCAGAAGGGTTAGATGATCTTAACGATCTTGACCTGATACCATCCAGATTTGATAGAATAGGTGAAGCTATTCAAAATTTAATACCTGATAGTGGTTTAAAAGGTGTTATATCAGCTAGAATATTATCAGGCGCAGCCTTCAGCGATATGGCTAAAGGGCTTAATGATTTAAATAAAATTGATACTACTAATTTCGAAACTAATTTTGGTCGAATTGGTGGTGCTATTAATGAACTAACTAATAACGTTGGATTTGGTGGCGCAATTCAGCTTAGAATACTTGACGGTACAGCGTTTAATGATTTAGCAGCTGGACTAGAAGCATTAGATGGTGCTGAGTTTGATACAGCTAGATTAGAAAAAGCAGGCGCAGGTATACGTGCATTAACAACAGGAGCTTCCAGTTTATTTGGTAATCTCGGTGCTACTATTATAACAAGATTAGGTAGAGCGTCATTAGGTAGTGTAGCAGACGGACTTACGGCTTTAAGTAATGTTAATACAGATGACGACTTTGATCAGAGGATGGCTAAAGTTGGTCAGGGTATAAATCTTCTTGTTACAGATTCAACATCATTTAAAGGTGTTATAACAACTGGTCAGCTTACTACAATTGGTGAATCCTTACCATTAATAGCAGATGGTATTACAGATCTACAAGGACTTGGAGATGCAACTCAAGTAGCAGCTACTCTAACGCAGGTTGGTACAGGACTTAAGAGTTTCTTAGATAGTACTGGTAATATAACAGATGTTATGATGACTAAGCTATTAAATGATGAGACATTTGCGCAAATAGCTAAAGGTATTAATCACTTAACGGCACTTAAGGTTGATGGTGATGGTGACTCTACAAAGGTAAGAGACTCATTAACTGCTCTTGGTACCGGGCTTGGTAACTTTCTTGATGGTACAGATAACTTATCAGGCACATTCGGTGCTAAAATACTATCAGGTGATACACTAACAACACTAGCAACTGGTTTAAGTGAAATTAACAAATTAGATCTAGACATAAGTAAATTTGAAAACATAGGTACGGCTGTTGATACACTAATCTCAGGATTGAGCGGAGAGATGGCAGCTGATAAAGGTGATGGAGCTTTAGCATTCTTACAAGAACAACTTACTCGTGTTAGTGGTGTATTCAGAAATACATCAACACGAATTGTTTCTGGTCCTATAGCCGATATCGCTGAAGCAATGAAGCAGCTTGATGCTGTTGATGCATTAGATCAAGAAATCTTAGCTAAGAATGCTGATACTATCATTAAAATTGTGCAAAACATACATGATGATATTATTACTGATGATTTTGACAATTTCGGCAACTTTATTGGTGAATTAAAAGAATTAGAGAAAATTGATATAAGAAGACTTAATCAGCTCGGTGAAACGCTAACTAAGTTTAATTTTATTAATACACCACCAAAAGATATGAGTGCACAACCTAATACACAAGGTAAAACTCTATCTAATGATGCAGTAGCTCAAATCGTGAGCGCAGTTCAAATGGATAACAGCAGTAGAACAGCTGTAGACAATTCTGTCACTACATCCACAACTAAAAACATATCTAGAGTAACAGTTAATCCTGTACCACATCGAATTATACTTTCTAAGTAAATGGTGCTGGTAGTCGGGTTCGAACTGACGACCTACTGATTACAAATCAGTTGCTCTACCTACTGAGCTATACCAGCTAAGTTAGGGGAGCACGATCGGCTCCCCTGAGAGATAGCTATTAAGATTTAGCTAAGTTTTGGAAGAACGACAATGACTCGTCGTCGGTATCCTCAGCAGAAGTGCTTAAAGGGACTTCAGCAGCTGCTGCTGTTGCTGATGGCATAGTCGGAGCTGATGCTGCTTTAGGAGCAGCGGCAAAAGACTCAGCCGGCGTATTAACAGTCTCAGTTTCACCAAGAGCTAGTACTCTATAGAGCTTAGCTTTTAGTTCATCATAGGACTTATACGTATCAGGACTAACAAATTCGTTAAGAGGGTACTCTGATTTCCAGACCGCCTCTAACTTATCATCATCATCCATCAACGCCGCTGACTCGTCAAACTCTGACTTGTCATAGTTCCTGTAACCTTCTACATTACGAATTTTCAGCTTAAAGTTTGCACCTTGCCAAAGATCAAAAGGGTTAACAGGCTTTTCATCTTCAAATTGCGGGTTCATAAGATCATTCAATTTCTCAAAGATCTTTTTACCGTATTTGTAGAGAAACACTTTACCTTCGTTATCAGGATTACTTGGATCCTTAACAACAACGATATTAGAGTAGAAAGAAAGCCTTCTTTTTTGCTTTCTTACTAAATCTTTATTAGACTCTATCCCAGAGTTCCAGAGCATTGAATTATACTCAGAAACCGGATCTTTCTGACCAATAGTAGTAAGAGATTTCTCTATATACCATTGACCTTGAGGTCCTTGGAATCCATGGTCCCATACTCTAACAAAAGGTACATCCTCGTCAGCTGGAGCAGGTAGAAATCTAATAACAGCGTAACCGTTACCAGCTTTATCTACAGTAGGCTTCCAGATCCTGTCGTCGGGACCGTTTTGCTTGTTCTGGGTATTTGAATCAAGCTTAGTGAGGGCTTCAGTAAGCTTATCTAACTCGGCAGCCGAGTTGCTTTTTAATGCGCTAAATGACGTCATATTTTCTCCTATATTTGCGTTTTATTTGCGGTTTATTCACTTTTATCATAATCAAAATATTCTAAAGTAATAGCTTTCATCTTATCCGTATTAATAGATAAGAACGGCTTATACTTCTTTATTATAGTATACTTATCGCTCCAGATCAAGTCTTTTTCAAGAAACTTATTCCAGGGCGTACTATAATTCACGAGCATATCTAGTATGCACATTGTCTCAATACAAACATCGCCTCTTAAATATAATCTCAGCAAATGCGGATGACCATATTTTTCGTTACGAAAGTTCGAATCGAAATCATCATTAAGTTTCGTTAAATCATTCTTAAAAGTATAAGTTAACGACTCTTGTCTCTTTTTCCAATCTCTATAAACTTCTTCAGGACCAGAATCTCTCATGGTACCAACCCAGAAGTCTTTTCCACCGTCTAATAAATTAGCAAGTAAAAAGTTCTGTACGTCTTTATGCTTAGATAGCTTATAGAAAAAGTATTTATCTTTACGGATCTCAAAGGACGACTCTTTAGCCCTTACTTTACCACCATATGTAAAGAAGTCATAATTCTTTTGAGTAAAGTGGTTTTTAAGCGCTATGTATTTAGTATAGACTTGATAAGGTGTCATTGTCCAGTTTTTATATTGTCCGCGTAGTGCATGTTCCATTCTTTATGTTTATCTCCATCAGTAACCCATATTATAAGAGCATATCTTACACCTTCACCAGTAACGGGCTCGACACTATGAAAAGTATCTGATGTAAACATACACATATCGCCTTTATCTAGATCGACAGGAGTCTTCTTACCGTCACCTGCATCTATCGTAAAGTCTCCATTATTATATTCTCTTTTGTTGTTAAGTGCAACTGATATTGATATAACTCTACCTGGTCTGGTATTGCTTAAGAATATTTCTTCAGGGGTTTTATTGGAGTTAAATTTAAAAAAGCTAAGAGTATCTTGATGCCATTCAAATTTACCTTTAGATTTACCGAGATATCTATTAATTGACCATGACTCATCAAAACACCAAGAATTGACACTGGTAGTTTCAGACCAGTCATCATGCAGTACTCTTCTTAGTTTTTCTGTGAAATGTTGAGGTACATGGTGAATATCTACTATTAATGCATCGGCAATACGTGATTGATCACCGGCTAGGTACCGTGCATCGGCCTCAGGTGTGTTACCACTTAAAGCTTCATCGTATCCACGACTAGTTGTCTTTTGAACTTGCCAATTATTATTGACACCAAACATTTCAAAAAGATCATCAACTTCATCTTCAGACCAAAATTGACGGTATACCTTATGCATAATTAAATCGGTAACTTAGCACCTGTAGTTGGTTTTAATAATCTGGTTTCTTCTGACTCAGCGGCTAGCTTTGCTTTAAGAACATGACTAGTCTTAACGAGACTAGCTACTGTATCTATTTCTACGTTGTTCTTTTCTGCAAAGTGAACCATTGCATCAAGATAATCAGAGCCCGTCCTTGCGACGAACTCTTCTATCAATAGTGTGAAGTTTTTTGTATTGAGGGTTTCCTCAACAGCTTTTTTAGCTTTCGCTGACATAATATACCTTTTAATTAAGAGTCAATCGTTCTAATTCTTTCGATTAGTCTTCCTGCTCTAGGTCCCACTTGTGTGAACCATTTTGAATCTTTCATTTCAATACCAGCTGTTACCCATTCCTTGGCTTCTAAAGCGGCAAGAGCTTTCTTAAACTTTAAGAGTCTTCCCATACCAAGATTGAACATCATATTAACTAATACTTCTTGAACTACGAAATGCATGTCATCCCATTTATCAAAAGCTTTTTTACAGTCTTCTAATACAATGTCAAGATCTTGAGCAAACAGTTCATCTACTCTTTCTGCATGCACTGCATCCCCTACTTCTAAATCATGCTCAGGATCTGCTTCTAAAACAAGGTGACCAATGCCACATGTCTTATATCCTAAATGATCTAAATAAATTTCGCAGACAACGCCTTCGTCCTGCTTTAATTGTTGTTTTACTCGTTCTATATCAAACGCCATTCTATGCTCCTTATAATGTAATAATTAGCTTCCTACATAAGCTATTATAATGTATTTATGTTACGTAATCAACCGTTATTTATAAGCAATTGACTGGATATCCATCGACATGGTAATTAGCACCACCTGGAGGAAATCTACATCTCGATGTTGTATTATAAAGATAATGGTTCCTTAAAACAACTGCAGTGAGGATGAAATTGATCATTACTATTTGACCTTCTTCAAAGTTTTGAGCTATTAGTGGAGCTGTAATTCCTTTCTGTAATAAGAACTGTGCTGCGCTAGGATTTTTCGGTAATAATCGATTACCCTCTTTTATATTTGGATGATGGGTTGTATAGTAATATGAACCACCCATATCCATCGCATTAATAATCCAGTAGTATCTCATTTGAGCTTTAGTTGGCTCATTATGTATACGTATAAATCGTAACCTTTTCTGTTTTTCCTTTAACGAGAATTCTATCAACTTCTCTGAATGCTCCATCTGGACACTGTTTATAACACTCTTCCGATAACAGCACGTCAACCCCATCATAATTTCTCGTTTGGCCTTCCAGTCTCGCTCCGAGATTGACGGCATCTCCAATGACGGAATAGTCAAATCTAAGTTCTGAACCCATATTTCCGACGATGCATGTACCCGTGGAAATACCAATACCAATGTTAATAGGAGGAAGTTTAAGAGGTTTAAGTTCTTCATTTAATGCCTTGGTTGCTTCAACTATTTCAATTGAAGATTTAACTGCTAGTTCTGCGTGGTTATCACAGTCAAGAGGTGCATTCCAGAATGCCATTATACAGTCGCCCATGTATTTGTCTATTGTACCTTTATTATTTAGAATAATCTTAGTTTGCATATCAAGAAACTTATTAACTAACTCAACTAAACCTTCAGGGTCATCATTATTTTTATAGTGCTCGCTGATTGGAGTAAAGCCACATATGTCCATAAACATAAAGGTCATCTCTTTTCTCTCACCACCTAACTTTAATAATGATGGATCTTTCTGTAGCATTTTAACCATGTCAGGAGAGAGATAAGTACCAAACTGTTTCTGTATTTGTTGTCTTAATTTAAACTGGGTATAGAATTGAGCGAAAGCTCCATGAGCAAAAACGAGAAGAAAAGTTAATACTGGTATGACTGGATCAACTAAAAGGTACTTTGTATTGAATGTATCAATCGCAAATATAATAGTACCGGAGGTTAAAACAAGAAAAGAAGCACCAGAAATAAATATTGGAGCTACTCTTAACAACCCAAGTATGAGTAAGCCAATTAATAACATACCAAGTAATTCATAAACAATATATTCAGGTGGCCTTTTAATAGTAGTACCATCTATAATTGTTTTAATTAAGTTAGCCTGCACGTCATGAGGGTACATTCCACCTACAGATGTAGATATAATGTTAGTTCCTTCGAAAGTAGGCCCTACTATCATGATACTACCTGGAGATATAGTCTCAGCCTGTATCTCCCCAAGGCTGATGCGTTCAAAGCTGTTCCAGTACGTATTATATACTGTTCCGTCGAAAGTCGTGTTAACAGGGTTAAACTTAGGGACACGTGCCCATAATATACCTGTTTCATCGGTTTTTAACTGGTATGATATATCTCCTACTGCTACTCTTACTACTTCAAGAGCAAAACTGGGATATATCTTTTTATTAGCAGATACTACGACAGGTAACCGTCTAGTCACACCATCAACATCAGGTGCTGAGCTTATTGAACCATAACCCATAGATGCATTTGATAGCTCTTCTATCGGTAATAGTATACCAGGATAGTCAAGTGTATATTCTTGTGCTGGTATTCTTCCTAGAGTCGCTGTACCGACATGCAGCTCTCTTTCAGTTTGTATTTGATTGGTTGGTGCTGTAGATAATATAGACGGATATTGCATCAACGTCTGAGATAGTATATCATCGGTATTAAATCTATCTTTCTCAGATAGTATTAATGTTAAACCAAGAAGATTACCTTGAGGTATACCTGAAAGAGCCTCTGCTAAATCTTCTCTTGGCCAAGGCCATTGACCGTATTTTTGTATTGACTTTTCATCTATATCAACTAATATAATTTGATCTGATATTACTTGCTCATGTGAACGCTGTAAGTAGTCAAAGAAGTTTAATCTAGTAACTTCAGCTAAAAATGGATCCCATATTTTTATACCAATACATAATATTAATGTTATGACTGCATGCCATAGCTTCATGAGAATTTCTTTTGTATTTTTTTATACACGTAGTATATAGAGAGACCATAAAATGCAAGGACTGTCATTGTAAAACCTATGTAGATAAGTTCTATTGGTGTAAGGAAGAGAACTTGCCAAACAAAATCACCTGCAGCTTCGACATCACCTAATTCAAGTTCTGATTCGTCTAAAAATTCTTCTTCATTCATTGTTGTGTAACTGAAACACTACACCCACCTGCTGATATACAGTTCTGGGTAAGCGAGTATGTCTGACCAGTCCCACCTTGTTGTAAAAGATTAAGGGTTGTTGGATTAGATCCTGATAAGCTAATAGTTGCATTATGAGCAGATTGTCTTTGAATTACTGAAACAATATTATCATCATTATTAATTGTAAGGTTAAGGGTTTTATTCCCATTACCTCTTTGTTCTACATATACACTATTCCCGTCACTAAAGATTAATTGATTATATGTATGAGCACCAGCTCCAAAATTTGCTTGATAACCTGATACACTATTATTATCACCATGTATATCTAGTCTAGCATAATGTCCACCGGCTTCCCATCCATCAAAAGTGAATGTAGTATCATCAGCATTACTTAACTTACCGCCCTGACCCCACCGAATTGAATTATCAGAACCAGTTATATGCCATAGGTCAATAGTGTTTTGATATGTACCTTCGCTTGCTTGGAAAAGATGCAGTGATAGATTTGCTCCACTTAAATATGAGCCGCTATCATACATTTTAATTTCGTTGTTATAGCCTATTTGCTCTATATTCAAAGCAAAGCTATTACCACTAGTTTGTTTAATACCTATTTCATTATCAGCCTTTACGTCATACGAGATGCACATAACAAGCATTATAAAGCCTGCTATTAATAATGGTGACATGTTTTTATTAAAGTTATTCAAAATTAACACTTGCTCCGCACCCACAAGATGCTACTTCCTGAGGATTAATTATTCTAACGTTTCTATTTATACCATCTTCCACAACATCAACAGTTGATCCTTTTATCTTAGGATAAGATAGTTTATCTATTGCTACTTTAAATGTACCGAAATCTTCTCTATAATCATCTTCTGTAATTATATTATCCCATTTAATCTCATATTCGAATCCAGTACATCCAGCTGGTTTAAGACCAATGCGTATAGTTGGTGTTGGCTTTCTAAGCTCGTCAATATACTTGAGAGCATTATCAGTAAAATCTATATCTGCTTTCATTTACCAGGTAATCCTGCTTCTATGTAGTCACCAATCATACTAATATCTTTATCGGAAAGCATCGCAGCTTGTCCCCACATTAAAGATGACATTGGTCCAATCGTACCATTGTTTTTATATGTAGTCAATTTATCAGAGATCATACTTGCTGATTGTCCTGCTAGCATTGGTCCTATACCACCGCCACCATCTGGACCATGACATGCTGAGCATCCTGCCCATATACCTCTGATGTCGCTAAATGGATCCCCTGCTGCAATCGCTTTCTTTTTTTGCTCAATCTCTACGACTGTGCCATTAAGTGCTACATACTCTGCATAACACATACCAGTACATGAACTGCTATTAGAGAACCCTTTATATTCTATATCAGGATATATAACTGTAGAAAAAAATAATGTAAATACAATACACCCTGTTAACACTAATCCTAATTCTCTCATTTTTCTGGTGGCCTGTTATGACCAATCATAGACTTTGCTGTATCTAGTATTGGATGGTTATAATCTTTATCGTTCTTTGTTTCGTAATCTACCATAGCTTGTCTAATAGCATCTTCTGCTAATACACTACAATGTAGTTTAATTGGAGGTAGCTGTAAGACATCTGCAATGTCTTTATCTTTAATTAACTTTGCTTCTTCAATAGTTAATCCCATCATCATATCAACAAACAAAGATGAAGATGCAATTGCTGATCCGCAGCCGTATGTCTTAAATTTAACATCAATTATCTTTTCGTTGTCATCAAGTAGTAATTGTAGTTGCATTACATCACCGCAAGCAGGAGCTCCTGCAAGACCGGTTGCTACTTTTGGATCTTTTCTGTCTAGTGAACCAACTGAATGTTTTTTAGGGTCAGCTAGAACTGCCTCGAATCGTTTTACTACTTCGTCTGAATATGCCATTTATCTTTGCCTGATTATTATTTCTATACCACTACCACTACCGAATTGAATTACGCCTTGATATGAGTCAACTGACGTATCAATGAATCCTGAGTTACCGGCTTGTATCTGTATATTTATCTGTCCATTTACATTTCTAAAGAATACTAAGTCACCGTCTCTCTCAAATATATTATACTGACTATCCTTATTGAGGCCAACTGTTGCTCCTTTTAATACAAAATCACCAGCATTAGTTTCTTGTTCATCTTTTAATGATACTAATGTTTTATCTAACTCATCAAGTCCCTCTAGTAAATCTTTTAGGAAATCAACATCAAGCATATCAATATCTAATTCTGTAAACTCTAACTCACCACTAGCATCTAAAGCGTCTTGTTCTAGTTCATTAAACTCTAAAAAGTCAACGTCTAATATTCCACCATCAGCATCTAAGTCGTCGTTGACACTCTCTTCTATTTGCTGCTTTATTTCTTCTGGTGGACTAACAATAAACATATTATCAATCATAGAAGGTGTTACTCCCTGCAACGTAACAGTTGTCTTAGGCATGGAGTTTAATGTTGATATAGTTGTAGCTTGATAAGCTTCAGTTAATGTTATTGACCCTGCATCATTTGTTATAATAATCTCGCCTGATGAGTCACCGTTTTCGTCCGGTAGTAGAATAATTAAACTTCTACCTATCTCATCAACCGAGGTTGTAAAATCTGTACCACGAATACCAATCGTAGCTGTTGGTGTACTAATATCTATATTTGCTTTATTAACCATGGCTAGTTTACCAGAAGCAAACCTCGCTGTACCAAGAGCGAATCTCATAGTCATTTTTGATTTGGATGGATCGGGATCGTATATTACTTCGTCAATATATACTTTAGTATGTTCAGTTAAAGCAAGTTCTGCCTTATCTAGAAACTCAATCAGCATACGTCCATTAGCTGTTTGAGCTGTATCATATAAACTAACATTAAAGCCAACATTCGTTGTTAATTGCTCATTGTTACGAACAATGGCTCCAATACCAGTGGACTCTACTATGTCGCCAATGGAGTCAGCAAAGCTAACCCCACTGATGAATAATAAACTAGCTGTCGCCAGCTGAGTCTTTTTGATTAATTTGAATAATCGCATCATTTGAAGTCACATCAAGAACTAGGTTTGAAATAGGGTTAGCGCAAGGTGAGCCGCCAACACAAGTACCTGTTGTTTGTATTATATCTACGTTTGCATCATTACCGTCAAGGCTAAAGACGATCTTTGAATAAGCGCCGTCTTTCTGCAATGTGTTAATATCATTATCAATACCATCAATATCAACTGTGAAAGTTAAATCTGCTGCTTCCCAGTCAATATCGAACGCATTTCCGCTACCTAAAACTGTAACGTCTGCGTTCAACCTTTCTGCGGAAAAAGCGTAACCTTGATCGAGATCAAAAGTGTTACTGTTTCCTGTCACTGTGAAATCCATATCACTGTATGTGCTAGATCCAATATACCCAATATTCCAATCGATGCTATTACTGTTACCAGTAATTATCATATCGTATGTTGAGTTAGTCGCTACAACAGGTCCAAAAAGCTTGTTCTGGTCTCCTATCATATCAATATTAAATCCTAATGATGCACCTGTTATAGTCATATTACTACCACCAGAACTAAAGTCATTTAGTCCGATTTTGTTACCAAAACCTAATTGGTCAATGTATAGTATTAGAGTATCACCAGTTTGCGTGATCATGATTTCATTATCATCTGCGGTTGAAGCGGAAGCGAATGCTGTCGACATTATTAAAAATAAACTAATTAGTTTTTTCATTTCCGTTTTCCTGTATAGGATGTAATTCATTTTTACCGTTCACTTGGTGAGGGTGTCTATGACCATCCTTTATTATCCAAAAGCCTCTATCGTGCCCTTGGTATATTAATTCCAGTACCGCTGCCTCTATGGCAGTACGTACCGCGTATGTCACTGATTCATTATTACCCACTCCGTCCTCTAATTCTACTAATTGTGTACCTTGTTCTACAAATTTAAAGACGTCACCGCCTGCACCGTAGCTTAAAATAGACTTCTTAGTCTGGACATTCAATAGTACCTCACCAGTTAGAACTGAAACAGCTCTCATACTTACTGTAACGATATCTTGACGATACCGTCTACTGAAACCAATGCCTAGTGTTCGTGCGCCGCGACCACCTGTTTTTACATTAGTATCATAACCTATAATTCCACCCTCGATAATTATACCAGCGAATAAGAGTGGATTTAATTCTTTATATGTTTCTGCTTCATTTGCCTTTGCAAAGTCTTGCCTACCTGAACGAACAATCTGTCTTTCTCTAACTAGATTATCTATACCATTTCGTTCAACAACTCTAAACCAAGATCCGTCACCAGCTGTTTTAAGAGCATCAATAACCATCTCTGTACTACCTTGTGTTACTGCTGTACTAAATGAAGCTAAGTTATCAACTGACTTTCTTTGACCAGTTAGATCTTTAAATGCGTATACTGCAACAACTGGCTTTTCATCTGCAGGTGGTAGTTTTAATAACTCTATAAAAGATGGTAGCTTGACTACAATAGGATCTTCAACACAGATGTATTTTCTTGACATGGCTTTATTGATACCATTTACTACATCTTTACTAAACCCTTCTTTATACTCACAATCTTTCGCGTCTTCTGACCACTGAGGTATAGAAGCACATCCGGAGAGCAGAACGATTGCTAAAATAGCTATCCTCATCCGCCGTCGCTATCCTGCCCGAAGTTTCCAGTGCCTACAGGTATTTCTATTATTGTTTCATTACCGTCTGAGTCAATGATGGTCATTCTAATTACTTCTGTACCATTCTCTAGTGTTATTACTTCATATGTAACAACGTTACCTTCAAGAGTAAATGATCCATATCTGACTGAGCCGTCATTACTAAACATACTCTCAACTAATTGCTTAGCCATTTGAGCATATATTCTTGATTCTAAGTTACGGATAAATTTAGCCATAACAGTATTGTTCTCTTCTCTCTCAGCAGCTTTTCTGGCTGATTCTAAAGCTTCTTCGATAGCTTTCTTTCTTGAGAACTCTTGATTTTCTATTGTTAAGAAATGGGCACCTGTCCCTACTCCACTGAATGAAGGGTTCTTAAACTTATGTACTATATCAGCCTGACTTACGTTTACTAGTACCGTTAGGCTTATCATCATTAAGCATCTTTTCAGCATTCTTATACCTCATAACTACTTCGATCTTAGACTTTAATCTTATCATGTCTTGATCGAGCATTCTTGTTTTATCAATAACTCTAATTAGCGCAATGTGCATCTCACCTATCTTAGGGTCTAGCTCATCATTAATAAAATTCCATACGTAGTATATGAAATATGCCATGCCCATCGACATGATCACCGGGAAACCATACTCTGCTATTATCTGACTTATTTCCACTAATCCCTTCTTGCGTCTACTTTACCGTCTTCTACAAAATTCTCGGCTCGTGATACTCGTTCTAAGTCAGGCGGTATATCAAGAGCAGCGGATACTATAAGATCTATTTTCATTAACTCATTACTCATTGTTGTTGAGCGAGTTTCTAGCATCTTACAGAAATTAGTTAATGTATCTATATCATCAACTAGTCCGCTTAATATTTGCTTAAGGATTATGAATATAAAAAGGCCAGCAGCCATTGCTCCAGCGATGGGAACACCGACTTCTGAAATTAGTGTTAAGAAATCATCCATAAAATACCATAAGCTTAGTCATGGTATTTATCGTAATGGTGATGGGGATCTAGTAAAAAACTTTAACGTCGTACTTCTCTTCGAAGCGCCACGCATCCTCTACTGTATTGACCATTGGTTCACCTCTAATATTAAGAGATGTATTCAATAGAACGGGACAGCCAGTTTCTCTATACCATATCTCTAGAATTTGTCTAAAGATAGATTGCTCATACTTGGCTATTGTTTGAACTCTGCATGTACCATCTTGATGAACGATAGCTGGTAATGTCTTTTGTGTTATCTTAGTACCATTAACAACGTGTTGCATATATGGTGTTTTAATATCAGGATGGAAATACTTAGCAGCATGCTCTTCTAGAACAGCTGGAGCGAATGGTCTAAACTTCTGTCTCTTTTTAATCTCATTAACCTTGTCTTTCATATCTGGTCCTCTCGGATCAGCGATTAAAGATCTATTACCAAGAGCTCTAGGACCAAATTCTGCTCTTCCAAATGCTACTCCACATACTTTATGTTCAAGTAAATGTGCAACAATCTGCTCAGCTAGTTGTAGACTTGTTCTTGTTAATGATTGCTCAGTCCTATGACCAAGGAAAGCATTTGTCCATACAACTTTCTTACCATAAGCTAATGCAGCTGCTCCTAATGAGGCTCCTGCATCGCCTGGGTTAGGCATTATCCATAAGTTACCTTTACATTGTTGATGTAGTTTAGTATTAGCAACACAGTTAAGGGCTACACCACCTCCATAAACAACATTATCAGATATCTCTAATGCTCTATCAAATATATCTTTTAATTTCTCTTCTAATATTAACTGAGCATTAAAAGCAATATCAACGTCTCTATATTCATTTAACATATGCTTTAATGATACGTCAATAGGTATACCTTTATGTAAGTTATAGTTAAAAAGATCTTCTAGCTTATCTAATAATAATGGCTCTACTTTACCAAAAGCAGCCATACCCATGAATATGTATTCTTCGTCAAGAGGTTTTAATCCAACGAAATGAGTTAATGCAGTATACCAAAGTCCAATACTATTAGGGTATCTTTCATTATATACTTTCTTATAAACAGCTCTGCCGCTCTTGTCATAGCTGCATTTCCATATTGTTGTACAATCCCATTCACCAATACTATCTACTACAACAGCAGCTGCTTCTTGATATGGTGATGTTTGAAATGTACCAGCAGCATGTGACTTGTGATGATGAAACTTAACGTCTGGTTTCCATGCTAATTGTCTTTTACTTGCAACAGTCTTATATTGACCTGAGTATAATTGCCTTGACTTCTTAAGAGCTGGTTTCTCAAAGAAAGCTTTCTTTTTAATATTAGGAAACCTCTCTTCTATATACGTTTTGAACTCAGGTGAAATATGCTTCTCATGTTTATTACCAGAGTGTCTCTCTGAATGAGATGCGAATACTATACTACCAGTATTGCCATTAATTATAGTCGCTGCAGCATCGTGAAAGCCTTCTGACCAACCTAGGATTAAATTATCACTCATTATTAAAAATTTCCTCAAACAAATATTCAGCGTATTTTTTATGCGCTTCTGGGCCTGGGTGATCGCCAGGCATCTTATCATATTTATACGACTCAGTAAACTCATTAAATGACAGATACTGAGGTCGCTCGTGTGCAGAAGCGTCTTTTGGATTAGGTTCCGTAAATCCTATCTTCTGTTTATCATTGAAACCATTTCGCATATCTTTATACATTCTATTAATACGTTTTAACCTATCACCGTAATTCATTAACCTCTTCTGAGAAAATGTTTTTGCTATTGTAAAGTTAACTGCTTGATGAAATACACCACCATAAGCAGTTATACCAGCTAGTACACAAGTGTTATATACATCTTTCATAAAAAAGGTTGTATCAAGTATAGCTCCTTCATTAGAATATACTTCATTATAATGAGTAATCATCTCATGCTTTTTTAACCTGAAAGGATGCGCATCAAGACGTGCTGGTGAGAATTGTGTAAAAGGATTGTCTGTTCTAAATTCACCTTCACCGGACGCGACAGCTTCCGGATCATCTAAGTCATACTGTAAGTGATAATCTAAACTTAATACCTCTACTCTCTCAAAAGCTGACCATAATACTAAACAATGAGTAAAGTCATTTTCTTGAAGAAGCTTTTCTTTAGTAGCTCTCCAGATTGCTTTATTACTATTACCGGGTCTGGCTGTATTAACAACTTCACAGTCAAGCAGCTTACCAAGATGAGTTGACCATCTATCTCTTGCCGGGTCTTCTAATTCATCGCCATAAGTAAACGAGCATCCACTAACCAGTAATTTCATGTTTATCCATAAAGTCTTTAAACCATTGAGCCATAAATTCGTGTGCTTCTATACCAGGATGTCCTAGCGACCATTCTGAGAATGGTAGATAATTCTCTACAACGAGACTATTAAATGATATAACATTATTAACACCAAAGTTAAAGTCATCTAATGATGCTTTTAATCTTTCAATCTTTAATCTTGTCTTAACAATATTAGGCTCTTCTTTATCTTTCAGAATTGATAGAGTATGTCTTGTTTGTCTTTCAATATTAGATTTATAACAATGAGATATATATGGTATATTTTTCGCTTTACATATTTGTTGTATAGCATTCATATAGGATAAAGTATCTAAGCATGCTTTTGTATCTGTATGTAAGAACGAGTAGTATGATTCAAGAGCTTCTCTATGAAAGTATGAGTCAATATTCTGAACTGCTTGAGGTGTTATTTGATGAAGGTCAAATATTTCTGCAAACCAATCACTCTCTTTAGGCATGAAACCTTCTATTCTGCCTGGATCAGACCACATAATAATAACTAGGTCAGGATTATTATCAGAAAGATAATCAATTGTATCTCTAAATATTCTCGCGTTACTAGAACCAGGAAGTGCTTCGTTAAGAACTTGTGTACCAGTTAAGTTACTTAATTTAGTTGGCCAAGAGTTTCTCTTACATGCTGCAGGCTCGTCGCCGTGAGGTGCGCATCCAATACCAAATGTATAAGAACATCCGTTCACATAAATCATAATTAATCCTCGTATATAAAAGGGTCGTTCTTTTTCATTCTCCAGATTTTATATCTGGCATACATATGTTTAAACCAAGCCGCTAAACCACGTTTACGATTTAGTCTATTAGCTTTTAATTGTTCTATTGCGTCTTGCTCGTCCATTATATTAACCTACTATGATTATCACCATAATGCCGAACTAAGGAAGTCTTTTCTATATCATCAGGACTAACTCTTCTACGATCTTCTGATTTAGGAAAACCTTCTGGGTCTTGAAACGCTACTGAGAACCTTCCATAACCCTGGTGTACTTTTGTTGGAGCAACTCCACTATGACTTACATCACCTGGAAAGATTGCTATACGTCCTGGTTTAGGTGCTGCAACTGCAATAACATCATCATCGTCATCAGCGAATGCAGTAAACCCACCCCAGTTTTTATTCCAGACTTTATTAGGATATACCATAAACGTCTGTGCACTTGGAGTACCAGGTGCGTCTTTATGAAACATTGGTGAGTCACCAAACTTAAAGTTATTAATAAGACAGCGACTGAATAAAGGAACTTCAATACCTCTTTCACCGAGTCTGTCTCTCATGATATTTTGCATATCATCTAACATCTTATGATACCCAACCCACTGCTCCCATTTAAGAGATCTACAAAGCGTAGCAGTTGATGCACCATAATCCATTTCATCGTATCCTAATCCCCACATGGTATAACTTCCAAACCATCCGTCCATTATTTCGATTTCTTTTTCAGTGTATAGGTCGTCTACTAGGGTTAGTACGTCATGTATCTTTTTTATCTTCATCATTTATTCCTTGAAAGATATGTCTCTCTAAGCGAGTCATTCTTGCTTCTAATTCTCTATATCCATCAAAACATTCTATAGGTATAGGTGGGTGTTGATCTTTTTTTAATTCTTCAATCTCTAATCTCATCTGAGTAATCAGACGGGTACTTTTCATCTCTTGGGATTTGCTTCGTACGATCTGTCTGTACTTTGTGTCCGTAGGGTGTTTCACTGCCAAACAGCTCCTTATGTACTGACCTGCCATGCACCTGACGGCGTCTGCTCTGCCTGAGCTTTGCTGCTTTAGATCTGCTTCGTGATTTTGGCATTTGAGGTCTTCTTATATTACTCATGAGTATTTATAATTCCCGGCTCTAATGATAGGTGCTTCCAATGCACTAATTCTATCTATTAAGTCAGTATTATAGTGTTGTTTATAATCCTTACCATGACCTTTAGAATTCATTCTAGGTATCATAGTTAAAGCTAATCCAAAGTTCTGATAAATGAAATCTATTATACCATTATGATCGTTTATATCTAGCATAAAGACAGTACCATTGCACTCTATACTCTTAGACATTGTCCAGAAAGCTTTAAATGCTCCAAAATTAATACCATTAATATTAAATGGTTTATTCGTACCAGTATAATATACTGGATTGCTTTGTTGTTCAACTGTAGTAATATAACTTTCAAATGTATCTAAATGTTCATCAACCATTTTTTTAATAACATCCATCTCATTACCATGAGGTAGAACAAACTGACTATCAGGATATTTTTTATCATACTCTTCAGCTGTACCAGTGAAGTTTATTTTTTGTATTAACTTCTCTTTCTGATATAGATAATTACTGTAATGTCTCTCCCATGGATTCCTAGTTGTTGTCCATAAGAAGTCTGATTCAGGCTGAAGTAAGCTTATCCGATTAGTAAAGCTTTCATGCTGGTATATTTCTGTAGCTGATGCATGCCAATTACTACCGGCAATAGCTAATATATTTTTACAGTTAATGTCCATTATGGACCGCATAGTTTGACTGCCAGTTTTAATACCAGCTACGTACCATGCTCTATTACCTGTTTTAGTTTTTAGGGAATACATTACTCATAGTCATGTGATAACTGAACAAGTACCTTCCCGTCTTCTGTTTCCTTACCGTCAGCTAAAAGTAAATCATATAGACTATTAGCACCTATATGTATACCTGCTTCTCTGCCTGTTATATAACCGTGTAAGAAAGATATGCCTATTAAAAATACATAAGCAATATTAAGTATCGTGTCGTCCATGTTCTAGTCCTATTGAGAACCCAGCTCGAGCAGCTTGAGGTTGAGGTGTATGATTAACTGATCTAGGTATATACATTATATCACCTGGAGCAATTTGATAAGTTATATTATTAATAGAGAAAGATGTATTACCAATACCACCAACATAAAATACATCTGCTGTATCCATATGCTCGCCTAAAGTTTTACAACCTTCAAATAATGAGACATAAAGATGAGTAGTAACATCACCAGTCCTAGGTGGAAATACTTTTACAATCTCTTGTTCCAATACCTTTACCCATTCGTATATTGTATAATCTATTTCTTCGATTATATAAGCACCAGGATCTAACCATATTGTTTTATCATTAATACACTTATGGATATCTTCCCAATAACAATGCGCTATATTACTAACAGCATTAGCTATCTTGAGTGGCTTCTTCTCTTCAAAAGCCGTTGCGAGCTCTTCGCTCTTAAGCCAACTAAACGAGCTCATTTAACCACCAATGCTTAATCATAGTAGGTTTCTTTTTACCTTGCATAATAATGACATGATGATCATCGGTTGCACTAGTACCATAATCGCTAAAGCGATCTAATTGAACGAGAGCTAGGTCAATAGTATTAACTACCTTTCTCTCTAAGATTTTATTTATAGCGTTCTCTTTAACAATACAACTAACAACTTCGTAGTGTGCTAGGTCAGCTCTTTCTTCTGGTGAGTTAAATAGCTCTTCACTATTAACACCCCATTTACTTTCATTATAGTTCGCTTCAATATTAAACATTATATTCTTCTCCGATTTGTTTAGAATACCGTATTTTATCCTCTTCGCTCATTAATGGCAAGCTGCCTCTAGAAATCATTTTGTCTAATGTCTCAGGCCATAAGTCACCATCCTGTCTCCAATAATTATAGAATGAGCCAAGCTCAGAATCTAGATCAGCATAATGGAAGTAATGTTGTATATGAAATTTGTTTAATGAGTTGTTGCCGCGATGATGTCGTGCCTTGCATCCATAGTAAAATAAAACATCACCAACGTGTAGTAAGCAATTGTTTATAGTTCCAGATGAATCTTCTACATTGATAGCCCATGGAGTGTTATCGTAAGCAATAGGTAATGTAACTGACACCTCACAAGGAACTCTATCTTGATGCGCGAACATACCAGTTGTTTCTTCAGTATAAATTCTGCCCATGTTATAAGTAGGAACAGTTCTCATTCCCATATTCTCTTGTAACCAGTTTGTAAGGAATGCTTCTGCCTTTTTAAATGCAGGAGTCTCTTCCATATGCTTACCTCTAAACTCAATCGCTTTACCAAGCATAGGTGGTGACTTACCTAAGATGCCTCTACCCTTATTATATTGTTCCATGTAAGCATTATACATACCATCGATAAGTTCTTTCGGCATTATATCACATGCAGTGTACATCCACTCGTTTTGGTATTGTTTATATATCTGCGACATTAAGCTTCGTTATCCATATCCCAACGTACTAGGTTTTTTCTCTTTAATCTATTAACAAAGATTTTGTATTTACTTTTCTCTTCGTTCCATTCGGCTAACCATTTGTGACCATCTCTCTCTGCATCAATAAATACAGCATTAGTTATCATCATCGGTATTAGGATAGCAGCATGTACGATAATGCTTGTAACGATATCATAACCTAACCATCCTATATAATATATAGCAATGAGTCCAAACGTTACACTCCAGATAGTAAATAGTACTAACATAAAGTAAGCTTGTAGAGAAGGGTCTCTAACATACTTTAATGGATTGTATTTAACATCCATAATAAGACGCCACGCGTCAACTAAAAACATTATTGATCTTCTAAAGAGGTTTGGCTTCTGCATATTATTTACCTATAAATTTTAAATCAGATTTAGGTACAACTTGATATGCACCTTTATTATAAGCAGGAGCGATAGCATAGTTCTTACTCTCTTCTATCTTCCAGCTGTTATCTACTTTAGCACAACCATTACTAACACTATTAAAAGTACCAGCTTTAATCATCTCTTCCATAAGAGACTTATATTGCTTTTCTTGCTTAGCGACAACACGCTTATATTGAGAAGTAGACTTAAAGTCTAATTTTTTCTTTTTAGGAGTAAGCGAAACAGTTTTACGCTTCTTACCATTCATTGAATAACGAATCGAGCCTGAGTAGTTTAACATTCCCATTATGTATGCCTATTGTAAGAGTTAATTAAATCTTCACCAGTAAGTGCTTCACCGAATCTAACAACTTGGCCGTCATCTAAAGTTCTTTCAACAACACCATTATTATATTCAACATCAGTTACACATCTACCGTTAGAGGTATCTTGAGGTCTATCATCGTACCACATTGAATTTAATCCATGAGCATGAATCTGCCTAACACCTTTCGCCCACTCTTCAGCAGCAATCTTAAGACGTTGCCTTTCTACTACATCATCATATTGACTCATATTATTTCCTCTGTATATTCTATTATATACTCTTTCCTACTAAATATCAACTGTTGCAGGATATGGCTTAGCATGTTTAAGCCTTTCTTCTTCTGATGTCCATTTAAATGTTCTCTGATTATATCGTCCAGCATTCTCATGTAGGGTGGATAGATCCCAGAACTCATTATATATTGTTTTACTTAATATTCTATCTGGATCAGGTACAGCTTGATTGCATAATTTTTTAAGTTTGCCGTAAGGCAATCCAACCTCTTCAAAAGTTCCTGATAAAGTACAGTCCATTCCATACGTAAATGCAAAGACCATATCATAACCATATGACTTCCTCCAAGCATCAGCGCTAATTATAAATGAATTGATAGCAAAGTTACCAGCACTGCCAGTAAGCTCTTTTGTATAGTCATGATAATCAGTTCTACCACCAAAAGGAAACTGGAAGCATAACTTAGCCTCCCTTAGGTTATTGAAGTATTCCACAAACGTTGATACAGATGTACTAGTTGCTGTATAGAATGCAGCAGAGCGTGGCTCTGAAAGGTCTAACACTATGTCTAGATCTAATAACGCGTTCCATGTATTGGTTGTCTTACGCATTAGAATATTTCTTGCTACTTCATTACCCCAACCAAGATCTTCTGTAATACGATGACCTTTCCAGTAGTCAGGAAGCATATCTCTTGTTAAAGGATGATTAGGTGAACCGTCATCTATTATAGAGAAGTCAAAACCATCTTTATATGGTTCGTAGAACCTAACGACATCCTGAAGTAGCTCAGGATTATCATAATAGGTATAGTTAATTCTTATTTTTTCACTCACGTGCTAGGTCATCCCACTTATTATCTTCGATATAAAATATTTGTATTGATCTTCTCACCTTATCAGTAACATAAACAGGTGCTGTGCAATGAAGTAAAGGTGTTTTATAGAATACTGCATCACCATAACTAGGGACAGTAGTAATAATACCAGTGTCATTGTAAGCCATACCCCAACCACCCCAGTCAATATCCCATTCATAGTTTAAAAATATAGTTAAACCACCATAATAATGCTTGTCTGCATGAGGAGGTATGAATCCACCAGCAGATATCTCATGTAAACCTATTTTGGCTGAGTAATTATCAGGAATCTCTAGTAATTTACGTATGGGATCGAATCTTTTGTCGTTATGACCGTATGGATATGAGTATTGATGCAGTTGACCGACAGCTGATTCAGGAAAATTGAAGTCTTTTTCGTAGTTATTGAATAAATCGTTGTGATCTAGGTCATCAGGTACACAATTCTTCAGCTTTATTACTTGTCCATCTAACATGGTGTCAATAATTTCTGGTTTCATATGTATTACTCTCTTTAGTTTGGTGCGCCCACCAGGACTTGAACCTGGAACCTACAGCTTAGAAGGCTGTTGCTCTATCCATTGAGCTACAGGCGCTTTCAAACTACTGCTTTTGCTTCTTTGTACGTACCTTTCCTTTATAATATACTGGAATAGCCCACCAAGGCAAGTTTCTTTTGTCAGCTTTAGACATATCGTAGTGATATTCTATGCCATCTTTAACCCAAGCAACGTGATAACCCCACCATGCATTACTTTTATACCATTTAGCCCTACCACCATCAGTAATAAGCTTCTCTAGTACAAAGAAGTAACAATTATTGCGGGTATTATCTATTAGCCTGTAAGGCCATGACCAAAAGAGAACGACCATAAAGGCAAACGTGTTTAATCTAAGAAAATATTTATTATTCTTCACGCGCATCGTATACTTCTTCCATGATGCCTAGTACTTCGGCGACAGCAAAACCAGCCGCCAGTATAAAGACGGACGAAGTCTGCATTGCTACGAAGCAAGATAAAATTCTTAAGATTGATTTAATGAGTGAGATGTTGAAATGATTGAGATGATTCATAATGTATCCAGTTTGTTAATAATAAGCTTAGTACTGGCCGGGGTCCCAATAGACATTAATATGTATCTATTATATGTCTGCAAGACTCCCAGCTAGTTCACCATTACGCGAACGTAAGAAATAATAAAAGTATAATAACTAATCCAAATATAAGTCCTTTAAAGAACGATAACCACATCATGTGATAATCATCCAGTCGAAGAGCCTTTTGAAAAGCAAATATTCTTTGCTCGTGCCATTCGAAGAACTTTCTAATAGATCGGTCCATATAACCTCCCTTACTTAAAAGCTGTAGATGTATTTAGGCAAAAAAAAGGAGCCCGAAGGCCCCTTTGAATAAGACCACTTAAACTAAGCAGCAACTCCAGAAGCTAAAGCTCTGTAACCGGCAGCTACAACTGCTCTCGTTGGTGTACCAGCTCTGTAGAACGTCTTTGTACGTCCTTGCGAGTCGGTCTTCTTATTAGCGTAGACCGCTACACCTGAGTTCAATCTAATTTCGCTAATGCGAGCCTTGATTGACGCTGGCGTTGAGTTATAAAAGCTTGCCATTTGTGCGGCAGTCCTTTCATTCTTTTCAACAACTAAAGTGTTGAATACTTTATCAAATAGTGACATATGTCTTCTCCATAATGATTAATAAAATTATACATCTTTCAACGTATACCTAATTATAAGGGCTTTTCGGCCTCAGTGCAACTATTATTTACCTTCTTTAAGAACAACGTATCGTCATCCTTATAAGTCAGCTCAAACATATCACCTGGTTTAAAGCCTTGCGTATCATCTCGTAAGAACAATCTATTAAGACCATCCTCATACCAATGAAACCCTTCCTTTGATATATCGACCTTGTAGTCCATATAACGCATTACACATTCTCCTTTTATCAGCGTGTCTATATATTATAGCACGTAGTGCTTTGCGATGCAAGAAAAATTTCTAACTAATTTCCTTACTCTTTAGCATCTTGAACAATAGTTCAATGAGCGGATCAACGAGAAAGTCCTTATGTATGGCAGGTGCTATGTTTAAGGTCTGCTTATTCACTATACCTGTGTTAAGAAACTCTCCTATTGTTATGTTAGTAGGACCATGTAACATACATCTTATGTCAATAGCCTCATCTCTATCATTAACAATACGTTCATTCAGTATCTCTATCTTAGTTTTTGGTTGTTCCATAATACTCCTTTTATGTATACCATATTATAGTATACTATGCTAAATAGATCTACTAATAGGAGCTGTAGTTCATGTTGGTATTGAACGGCCTCATAGCAGGCAAGTTGCTGGTTCGAATCCAGCCAGCTCCACCACCCCTCAGATACAATGTCTAGAGCGCAGAAAAAAACGCGCCAAAAAAATCCATATCCCAATTCTCAGAAAACGGTTTAACCTCTTTGAGAGATCGCGTACTAAGTCAATTGTTTGGGTACCTGGAGATATAGAGAAAAGTCTACCCCGAACGAGACAAAAAAAAGGCTCCGTGAGGAGCCTTCTTAGTAGGTTTCCCTTCCTACGCCGCAACCTCCAATGCGGTCTCTAAAGCCTTAAGCTTCAGATTCTTAGATTGGCCATACCAGGCTGATTGCAACCTAACATCGTTGTTAGATCCTCTTTCATGATCTGTGAAATAAGTCACAGCGTTGAAAGCATTCCACCAGCTACCTGGTTTGTAGTTAGCACCTGGAGAAGTCTCTAGCAGGTCATATACACGTTTAGCCGGAGTACTAAGCTCTTGAGCATGTAACGTCTTACTTCTTTCCTTCTTACTATAAGTAGGGAACAAGCCATCTAAGTAAGCCAATACCTCAGCCTTCTTATACTTCTTAGCACCTAAGTGCTCAGCCATTTCCTTGTAATCGGATAACTTAACGTTAGCAATTCCAAGCATCTCTTTCACATTGTCAGCATCAAATGCTTTCTTGTGATTCAACTTAACTGCATTCTTAGATGAAGAGTTAAGAGATAGCGTAAGTGTATTGTTACATACAACTCTGATAGGCGTAAACCTAACATCAATACTCTGCCCAAACTTATGAGGGTTTGAGAAAAGCAGATACGAATCAACTTGATCACCGCCAAACAATTCAAATGAATCTTTGACCTTAGCAAGTACCCATACAATCTTTCCGTCTTGAAGACTTCCAGCTGTATGCATTTCCATATCACCTTTAAGACAAAAGTCATTAAAGAATTGAAATGCAGTATCGTTCTGGCAAGGCTGCCATTCGTCACCAACTACATCAAGTACACTTTGATCAGAACTTCTGATCAACGCTTTCTTCTTAGGTACAACAATACCTTCCGAAGTTACAAGAGACTGTTTCTCAACAGCCCAATCAAGACCTGCAGCAATCTGCATGTCATAAGGAAGTAGATCACTCTCTACTTTAGTACCAAGCCCATGCCAGGGAAGTTGTCCCGCGTAAGCCATCGTTTCTACATTATGTGCCATAATTAAATCCTCCTATATTTGTGATTATTAAAGCCCGTTTATTATATGAACTTGAGCGAGAATATCTAGTTTTATCTAGTAACAAGACTGAAATAAAAAAAAAGAAATTTCTAGCCATATGTCTAATTAGCATATAAAATCGCTCACTTCCAATAACTGGATTTTATACTAGATCGGGTCTCAAGTCAACTGAGAGTTTTAAAAGGTTTCGATTTTATATTCAGACCCGTACCAAGTCAAGCTCTTTTTCGAAACAAAAAAACCCGGCCGAAGCCGGGCAAAGGTTTAGGGGGTCCTTTTAAACGACGAATAACCAGAGTAGCAAGAAGCTCAATGCTGCTCCAATCACCATAGTAATACAGAAGGTTAAGAACTCATGTCGCGATATCCATCTGTTTATATACCTGTTATTATCTGCACCAATGATTGATGATACCTTTCTATCAAACCATGCATCAATTGCTGCAGCGTTCTTCATCTGTTGTTTAGTTGGCATGTGAGCCCTCCTTTGTCCAAGCTGTGAATATATCCATGGCAACATTTCGATTAACGCCAAAGGTATCTTGTACCTCTCTTGGCGCTCCAAACATGTTGATGGATCCTTCTTCTCTCAAATCATCCAGGAATGTAAACACCTGTGACTTAAGTTCATTATCGATACCTTCTATATAAGACATATTATGCCCTCCTTGATGAGTACTTGGATAACCAGGCCCCATAATAAATGTTGAAAAGATCCCAAGATGCTTGATCAGTCAATTTGACATCTCTCCACAGCTCGCGCTCTTTTCGGTTTAAATAAGACCACTGCTGGTAGTTTTCAGTATGTGATCGCTCTTCGTTATAAATGAATTGCTTATGCATTTCTAATCCTCCAATTGTTAATACCCCTATATTGTAACTTCTTTTTTCACAAATTACAACAGGAAGGGGACAAGAGAGATGATTACTGTTAACCACCAAACCAATAGAACCAGAATATTAATAGCCTTAATCAATCCCCAGATTGGTGCGAAGAATTGCTTAAGTGCGTTTACCAAGTTGAAATCCCCTTTTAACTAAATTTTCTACTCTCATTAATAGTAAGATAAAACATACTATATATCCATATAGTACTTCAAAATAAACTATAATAAAGTAGTTGAACTAATTCAAAAAAGAGCCATAATGTGTGTCTGATGAAAAAGTTACTTAATATAATCTGGTTGACAATGAAATGGACTCTCATAGCCTTTGGTGGTTTTGTGATCTTGATCTTTGCATGTATGTTGTTTGGCGACCAGAGTACTAAGCAGCATTTTAGTCAGTGATCCTTGATAGGCCCCCCCTATCAGGTTTCTACTCCTCCTGCCACCCCTTCGGGGGTGGCTTTTTTTTGTGGGAAATAAAGCTTGCATTTGTTCGAAGCTGCATATAAAATCGCGCGCTTTCAAAATTAATGAAATAAACAGTTGCCTTAGGTCACATTAGCGCCGACAATAGTGTTAACTTAGCAGGGGCTATATGGACGAAGCGCTCTAAACAATCTAAGTATCGTGATCGGACTGAAATGTTTGTAAGGGGTACAATAGATCAAGGGAAGGGCTTAAAGGTGATACCACTTCTGGAACGTCGTAGACAGAACTTGACTTAATCAATCAAGCCTTAAAGTCGCAGACTCTCCATCCAGCTAAGCGGGGTTCCTTGAGGGACTAGATTGGAATACTGAACCGTGTCAGACCGACTTAATGGATATGGACACCGCGGTAGAGTCAAGCGAAGGCGATCTTAATGATACACCTTATGCAGCCGAGTCATAAAAAGTCAGACTTGTTGGCCATACAATCTAAGACCAAGCAGTAGGGATCCCGGCCCCACCTTTTTCAGAGAACCTGGCAAGTTTAGCGACCGGCCCAGGAAAGCTCGAAACTGGACTGCAACCATTAGCGATGGAAGCGTGAGCAGAGCTCCTATGTAGATGCGAACTCACACCGAAAGGTAGTAGTAGGTGATATGAGAACTATAGATAACTCAAGTAACCCTACCTTCGCACGGACCAGGATCCAGTATCGCTCTAGCGAGTGATAGAAATGCCCCTAAGGTTAAAAGCGTTAGGGGCACTTTTTTGTTTGAAATAAAGCTTGACTTTTTTCGGGGTTGAATATAAAATTGGCTGCTTGAAACTCGGCGAGCAGATCTGCCCGCGCGAGTTAAGAATAAGTCTTATTCAGCTTTTGTGATGAGAGCAGCAATCACTACAATTGCTACTAACATTCCTAGCGTCACTAGAACGCTATCCACGATTGAGCTCGTCGATCCTTGCTGGAATGACGCGATGAACATTGCACTCGTTGCAGCATCTCGTATCTGCAATCGGAAGAGCATTATGCCCTCCTTCCCAAACCACCTCGCCGGTTGTTGGCGATCTTAGCGGCTCGATGTAACCGGAACAAAGTCCGCATCGTCTTGAATTAATGTCTGTTACGTTTGTCATTTTCTACTCCTTAATTTATTAAATGATAAACTAATTATAGCTACTCAGGCGAGAAGTTCTACTGAAATGAAAAATTAAAAAGCTTGCCTTGGAAGGGGTCAGTATATAAAATCGAGCGCTTTGTACGGCGCTCTTCAAAGGCTGCGATTTTATATTCTTCTTCAAACAAAGGCAAGTAATTTAATTTAAAAATAAAGTTGATTAGTTAGTGCTCTGAATCCATAATTAAGGTTCATTAATAAGAGGAGTAGAATGATGCAGCAATTAAGCTTAAGATTTGATAAAGAAGAGATCATGGAAGGCAACATTAGTAGGGCTAGGCATGGTGGGTGTTATGATAGAGGGTCAGCTGATTCCTATTATGGTAGAGCCAAGTCACCACATTACTTTGTAGGTGCCACTCTCAAGTCAGAAAGAGTTTGTATAGATCAGATGAATCAGTTTCAGATTCAAGAGTACAATCATGGTTATAATGATAATGAAAAGCAAGGTAACAAAAAAGAATGGTGAGCCAACTAGAGTTTCTAGCCTTCATGCTTCTTCTGATATATGGAGTTGTGTTGTTGGCTAGAGACAAGTAAGACTTGGAACCTACTTTTAGGAAGGCTCACTAGAGCCTTTCTTTTTGTTTAAAATGAGTAGTTGATTTTTATCTCATTTGCATATAAAATTGCAAACCCTTAAAGTTTTTATAGTTATTTTAGTGAGTTGAGATTATAATAAGGTAAGTAATTATAAAGGAGTAGATTATGAAATTGTTTGATAAAAAAGGATTTGTTGATTTTTGTGAGGAGAGAGAAGAGTTAGGTTTTGATGGTATTAATCCTTATGATGTGATTGATGAAAGTGGTTGTTATTGTTTGCATTTTGGTAGTAGGGGTGATGTAGATTTTGAAAAGGTTAATTTGGTTGATGAGATTATGGAATGGAGTAAGTTGGAG